>OLSD01000008.1_pt1 | contig 266884 bp, 261 predicted proteins | sample 1672211 | NCBI WGS metagenome assembly OLSD01 (sample SAMEA3136659, study PRJEB25190) | human gut metagenome | reverse complement strand
CAGGTGCTGTAGACTTCTTTACAGTAGTCTGACGTCCTTTTCTTACTAACTGGTTGAATGTTGGCATTATTTTCACCTCCTGTAATTATTGTAAAATGCGCAATCTAATGCACGCTAAAATATTATATAAACTTCTATCCCGCTTGTCAAGCAGATTCTGCGAAAAAGCGAAACTTGGTAGAAAGCAACGAAAAAGGCCGTATCACTACGACCTTTTCCTACTCTTTTATGGATTATCTTATGGACAAACTCCACAAATTATTCTTCTGTTGTCTCTTCAACAGCAACTGCTTCAGACTCGGCTTCTTCTGTATGAAGCTCGGAAGACATCTCCGCAGTCATTGTCTCCTCGCTCATATCATCGAAGTCATCAAAATCATCGAATGACATCTCTGCATCTTCATTGACATCACTGTCAAGCTTGATGTTACGATATCTCTTCATACCGGTTCCTGCCGGAATCAGCTTACCGATGATTACGTTCTCCTTCATACCGATCAATGGATCGATCTTGCCCTTGATTGCAGCCTCAGTAAGAACCTTTGTGGTCTCCTGGAAGGAGGCAGCTGACAGGAAGGAGTTCGTTGCCAGTGAAGCCTTTGTAATTCCGAGAAGTACCTGTGATCCAACCGCCTGCTCCTTGCCTTCCTCTTCGAGTTTCTCATTCAACTCAAGGAAATCAAGTGCATCTACCATGCTGCCCGGAAGCAGATCGGAATCTCCATTCTCCTCGACACGAATCTTCTGTAACATCTGACGAACGATAACCTCAATATGCTTGTCGTTGATTTCTACACCCTGCAGACGATATACACGCTGTACTTCACGAAGCATGTAATCCTGTACGGCACGAACGCCCTTGATCTTTAAGATATCGTGTGGATTTACAGAACCTTCGGTCAGCTCATCACCAGCCTCAAGTACTGCTCCATCCATAATCTTAATACGTGATCCATAAGGAATCAGGTATGTCTTTGTATCCCCATTCTCCGGATTGGTTACGATAACCTCACGCTTTTTCTTAGTATCCTTAATTGTTGCAATACCACCGAACTCAGTGATGATTGCAAGACCCTTTGGCTTACGGGCCTCAAAAATTTCCTCGACACGAGGAAGACCTTGTGTAATATCGTTACCAGCTACACCACCGGTATGGAACGTTCTCATGGTAAGCTGTGTACCAGGCTCACCGATGGACTGTGCCGCGATGATACCGATTGCTTCACCAACCTGTACTGCCTGACCGGTTGCCATGTTGGCACCGTAACACTTTGCACATACTCCCATGTGAGAACGGCAGGTAAGGATTGTACGGATCTTAACACTTGTGATTGGCTCGCCCTTCTCATCAACGCCCTTGCTTACAACAGCTGCTGCACGACGAGGCGTGATCATATGGTTAGCCTTAACAATGATGTTGCCATCCTTATCCTTGATATCTTCGCAAGAGAAACGTCCTGTAATACGCTCCTCAAGACTCTCGATTTCTTCCTTGCCTTCCATGAATGCCTTAACGACCATTCCCGGAATTTCACGGTTCGTTCCTGCACAACAATCAGACTCACGAACGATCATGTGCTGGGATACATCAACAAGACGTCTTGTCAGGTATCCGGAATCGGCTGTACGAAGAGCAGTATCGGACATACCTTTTCGAGCTCCATGCGCAGACATGAAGTACTCGAGTACGTCAAGACCATCTCGGAAGTTTGACTTAATAGGCAACTCGATCGTTCTACCGGTTGTATCCGCCATAAGTCCTCGCATTCCGGCAAGCTGTTTGATCTGCTTATCGGAACCACGGGCTCCGGAATCAGCCATCATGAAGATGTTGTTGTACTTATCAAGTCCGGTAAGAAGTGCCTTTGTCAGCTCATCATCGGTTTCCTTCCAGGTCTCTACAACTTCTTTGTAACGCTCTTCTTCTGTGATAAGACCACGCTTATACTGTCTTGTAATGCGGTCTACTGTATTCTGTGCATCCTCGATCATCTGTGGCTTCTGAGGTGGCACCGTCATATCGGAAATGGATACTGTCATAGCAGCGCGGGTTGAATATCCGTAACCCATTGCCTTGACATCATCCAGAACTTCTGCAGTCTTTGTAGCACCGTGGATGTTGATAACCTTCTCGAGAATCTGCTTGATCTGCTTCTTACCTACACGGAAATCAATCTCAAGCTTTAATGCATTCTCAGGATTGCTACGATCAACAAAACCAAGATCCTGCGGGATAATCTCATTGAAGATCAAAAGACCCAATGTTGTATATACGAAACCAGCAACCTCAGTTCCGTCCTCAAGTGTTGCCTTGCGGTATACATAAATATTCTGGTGAAGAGTAATCTCACCATTCTCATATGCAAGTAATGCCTGATTCATGCTACCGAAATGGTAACCGAACAGATCCATCGGCTTACATAATACACGACGATTGTTATCGGTCGTATCTTCGAACCAGATCAGATCATATAATCCGAGTTCGCTTTTGCCGGTCTTAGGATCCGGAGTTGTGAGTTTCTTTAACTCATCAATGTCGTTGTATATCTTATCCGATACTGCTACGGCACCCTTCTTATCCTTATAATCAGCCAGCTTGTGCATGGTCAGATAGTATACACCAAGTACCATATCCTGTGAAGGAACGGCTACCGGGCCACCATCGGACGGCTTTAACAGGTTGTTCGGAGACAAAAGCATAAAACGACACTCTGCCTGTGCTTCCACGGAAAGTGGAAGATGGACAGCCATCTGGTCTCCATCGAAATCGGCGTTGAATGCGGTACATACCAACGGATGTAACTTGATCGCCTTACCTTCTACAAGGATTGGCTCGAACGCCTGAATTCCTAATCTATGAAGTGTAGGGGCACGGTTTAACATAACCGGATGCTCCTTAATGACTTCTTCAAGAACATCCCAGACTTCCGGTTGAAGTCTCTCAACCATCTTCTTGGCACTCTTGATATTGTGTGCTGTTCCGTTGGCAGCAAGTTCCTTCATAACAAAAGGCTTGAACAGCTCGATTGCCATCTCCTTCGGAAGACCACACTGATAAATCTTAAGCTTTGGTTCTACACAGATAACAGAACGTCCTGAGTAGTCAACTCGCTTTCCTAACAGGTTCTGACGGAAACGTCCACCCTTACCCTTTAACATGTCAGACAGAGACTTCAGTGCTCTGTTTCCAGGGCCGGTAACAGGACGTCCACGACGACCGTTATCGATCAATGCATCAACTGCTTCCTGTAACATACGCTTCTCGTTGCGGACGATGATATCCGGAGCCCCGAGATCAAGAAGTCTTCTCAGACGATTGTTACGGTTGATAATTCTTCTGTATAAATCATTCAGATCGGATGTTGCAAAACGTCCACCATCCAACTGAACCATAGGACGTAAATCTGGCGGAATAACCGGAATTACAGTCATGATCATCCACTCAGGCTTATTTCCTGACTCACGGAATGCTTCTACAACTTCCAGACGCTTGATGATACGTGCGCGCTTCTGGCCGGTTGCATTCTCAAGCTCTGCCTTCAGTTCTGCGGAATCCTTCTCAAGATCGATAGACTCTAACAGTTCATGGATTGCTTCTGCACCCATTCCTACACGGAATGCGCTTCTTCCATACTTATCACAGGCATCCTGATATTCAGCCTCAGACAATACCTGCTTGTAGGACAGAGAAGTCTCTCCTGCATCCAATACAATATAAGATGCAAAATACAGAACTCTCTCCAACACACGTGGAGACAGATCAAGGATGAGTCCCATACGGGATGGGATACCCTTGAAATACCAGATATGGGAAACAGGAGCAGCCAGCTCGATATGTCCCATACGCTCTCTTCGAACGCTGGACTTCGTGATCTCTACGCCACAACGGTCGCAGACAACACCCTTATAACGGATTTTCTTATATTTACCACAATGACACTCCCAGTCTTTCTGCGGTCCGAAGATCTTCTCACAGAACAAACCGTCTTTTTCAGGCTTTAATGTTCTGTAGTTGATTGTCTCTGGCTTCTTAACCTCGCCATGTGACCATTCACGGATCTTCTCAGGCGATGCCAATCCAATCTGGATGGCATCGAACTGCATAGCCTGATTTGTGTCCACTTTATTTGTTTCTGGCATTGTATGACTCTCCTTCCCAATTATTCTTCATCAAGAACTTCGTCAGCATCATCGAAAAATTCGTCAGAATCATCAAATTCTTCCTCTTTTTCAACGTTTACAAGTTCTTCGTTCTCAGCATCGAACTCCTGCTTTGTGAATCCGTGCTTCTCGAATGACTCGCTATCTTCAAACGCATCATACTTATCGTTGCCGATAATTGCGTTAATATCGGTATTACCGTACTCACTTGTCTCGATCAGTTCAACTTCGTTGCGATCCTCGTCGAGAACCTTGACATCCAGGCCAAGTGACTGGAGCTCCTTAAGGAGTACCTTGAAGGACTCAGGGATACCAGGCTCAGGGATGTTATCTCCCTTGATGATTGCTTCGTATGTCTTAACACGACCAACCACGTCATCGGACTTAACGGTCAGGATCTCCTGAAGAGTATATGCCGCACCGTATGCTTCCAGTGCCCAAACCTCCATCTCTCCGAAACGCTGTCCACCGAACTGTGCCTTACCACCTAACGGCTGCTGCGTTACTAATGAGTAAGGACCGGTTGAACGGGCATGGATCTTATCATCAACAAGGTGATGCAGCTTCAGGTAATGCATGTGTCCGATTGTGACTCTTCCGTCGAACGGCTCACCGCTTCGACCGTCACGTAACTGAACCTTACCATCACGAGCGATCGGAACACCCTTCCATACGGATCTGTGCGCACGATTCTCAGACAGATAATCCATAACATCCTCACGGAGTGTATCCTTGTACTTATCGTAGAAGTTCTCTTCTCCGTTTGCTGCTTCTTCTGTGTCAAACGGCATATTTACATAATCGTTGGCAAGCTCAAGAGTATCCTGAATATCAATCTCTCGTGCGCCATCGAATACTGGTGTCTCAATGTTAAATCCCAGCGCCTTTGCTGCAAGACTAAGGTGAATCTCAAGCACCTGTCCGATGTTCATTCGGGAAGGCACACCAAGTGGATTCAATACGATGTCAAGCGGGCGACCATTTGGAAGATAAGGCATATCCTCTACTGGTAAAACGCGGGAAACGACACCCTTGTTACCATGACGACCAGCCATCTTATCTCCGACTGAAATCTTACGCTTCTGGGCAATATAAATACGAACAGACTCATTTACTCCAGGAGAAAGTTCATCTCCGGCTTCTCTTGTAAATACCTTAGCATCCACAACAATACCGTATGCACCATGCGGAACCTTGAGAGAAGTGTCACGAACCTCGCGTGCCTTCTCACCGAAGATGGCACGAAGAAGTCTCTCTTCTGCTGTCAGCTCTGTCTCTCCCTTAGGAGTAACTTTACCGACAAGGATATCACCGGCACGAACCTCAGCACCAACACGGATGATTCCACGCTCATCAAGATCCTTTAACGCGTCATCACCGACACCCGGAACATCTCTTGTGATTTCTTCCGGTCCGAGCTTGGTATCACGGGATTCTACTTCGTATTCCTCAATATGAACAGATGTATATACATCGTACTCTACTAAACGCTCGCTAAGAAGTACAGCATCCTCGTAGTTGTAACCTTCCCATGTCATGAATCCGATCAGAGGGTTCTTACCTAATGCAAGCTCTCCGTTGGATGTAGATGGACCATCGGCAATAACTTCGCCCTCTACAACCTTCTGTCCCTTGAAGACAATCGGTCTCTGGTTATAACAGTTCGACTGGTTACTACGAGAGAACTTTGTAAGAATGTACTCTCTGCGGTTGCCATCCTCCTCGCGGATGACGATTCGGTTGGACTCAGAGCTCTCAACCACACCGGCTGCTTTTGCAACAACGCAGACACCGGAATCGACAGCGGCCTTGGTCTCCATACCGGTTCCTACTACAGGAGCCTCGGTTGTGAGAAGCGGCACTGCCTGACGCTGCATGTTGGATCCCATCAGCGCACGGTTTGCATCATCGTTCTGCAGGAACGGAATTAATGCTGTAGCGACAGAGAACACCATCTTAGGAGAGACATCCATATAATCGAATGCCGTCTTATCGTACTCCTGTGTCTCGTCAAGATAACGACCGGATACAGAATTACGTACGAAATGTCCTTCCTCATCCAACTTCTCGTTAGCCTGTGCTACATGGTAATTATCCTCTTCATCTGCGGTCATGTAGACAACTTCATCTGTGACACGCGGATTCTTAGGATCTGTTTTATCAATCTTACGGTACGGAGCCTCAATAAATCCGTACTCGTTAATTCTGGCGTAACATGCCAGAGAGTTGATCAGACCGATGTTCGGTCCTTCAGGCGTCTCAATCGGGCACATACGTCCATAATGACTATAGTGTACGTCTCGTACCTCGAATCCGGCACGGTCTCTTGACAGACCACCAGGTCCTAATGCGGAAAGACGTCTCTTATGGGTCAGCTCACCAAGCGGGTTATTCTGATCCATAAACTGTGACAGCTGGGATGATCCGAAGAACTCCTTGACAGCTGCGGTAACAGGCTTGATATTGATCAGGCTCTGTGGAGAAATTCCTTCCAGATCCTGCGTTGTCATACGCTCACGTACAACTCTCTCCAGACGTGAGAGTCCAATACGGTACTGGTTCTGTAACAACTCACCAACCGCACGGATACGACGGTTTCCTAAGTGGTCGATATCATCATCGGAACCAACGCCCCACTCCAGATGCATATTGTAGTTAATGGAAGCAAAGATATCTTCCTTTGTAATATGCTTCGGAATCAGGTCAGCAATATCTCTCTTGATTGCCTCAATACGCTCCTCAAGAGTCTCGTTCTCTTCCATGATCTGCTTCAAAGCAGGATAGTATACAAGCTCCGTGATACCGAGTTCCTTCGGATTCTCGATCTCTGGAATCCAGCTTGTGATATCAACCATCATAGAAGAAAGAACTTTTACGTTACGAGTCTCTGTCTGAACCCAGACTGCAGGCACTGCAGCGTTCTGGATCTGATCAGCAAGCTCTCTTGTAACGGTAGCTCCGGCCTCAGCGATGACCTCTCCTGTAGACGGATCAAGTACATCCTCTGAGAGAACCTGTCCCTTGATACGGTTCTTGAGAGCAAGCTTCTTATTGAACTTATAACGGCCTACCTTAGCAAGATCATATCTTCTAGGGTCGAAGAACATTGCAGTAATCAGGCTCTCTGCACTCTCAACCGAAAGTGGCTCGCCCGGACGAATCTTCTTATATAATTCAAGCAGACCAGCCTCAAAGCTTCCCTGTGGCTCACGCTCGGTGATTGCAGGATCCTTCTGCAGAGAAGCAAGAATCTTTGGCTCCTCGCCGAACATGTCGATAATCTGCTGGTTGGTACCTACTCCGAGTGCACGAAGAAGCACTGTGATCGGCACCTTACGGGTTCTATCTACTCTTACACTGAATACGTCATTGGAGTCCGTCTCATACTCTAACCATGCACCACGGTTCGGGATAACGGTACAAGAATACAAAGTCTTACCCACTTTATCATGAGCAATACCATAATAGATACCAGGGGAACGAACCAACTGGCTGACGATAACTCGCTCAGCACCGTTGATTACGAAAGTACCGGTCTCTGTCATCAGAGGAAGATCACCCATGAAGATCTCATGTTCATTAATCTCATCTGTCTCTTTGTTATGAAGTCTAACCTTGACTTTCAAAGGGGCTGCGTAAGTTGCATCTCTTTCCTTGCATTCCGGAATTGTATACTTCACATCGTCTTCACATAATGTAAAATCAACAAACTCCAGACTCAGATGACCGCTGTAATCTGCGATCGGGGAGATATCTGCAAAAGCTTCTTTGAGACCTTCATCCAGGAACCACTTATAGGAATCCTTCTGGACTTCGATCAGGTTTGGCATCTGCAAAACCTCTTTCTGTCTTGAGTAACTCATACGCAAGCCTTTTCCAGCCTTGACTGGACGTATTCTGTTTTTCTCCATTGACGTTTCACCTCTCGTTTTTATTTGCATCTAGTCAGTAACTCTAGATATTATTATTGATCATAGGAACTTTCCTAAAAAAGAGCATGGAAATGCCTAGTGCACCATAATAATGCAACCTATACTATACAACAAACATTTGGAAAAAGCAAGAAAAATTTGAAAGATTTTTTCATGTGGTGAGATAGGAAAAAATAACCCGGAGCATTTGCTCCGGGTTATTATAGCATTACGCTTTTCTTACTTAAGAGTAACCTTAGCGCCTTCAGCCTCAAGTTTAGCCTTAGCATCCTCTGCTGTAGCCTTGTCAGCTGCTTCCTTGATTACCTTAGGAGCTCCATCAACAGCGTCCTTAGCTTCCTTCAGTCCAAGACCTGTTAACTCACGAACAACCTTGATAACCTTAACCTTGTTTGGTCCAACTTCTGTAAGCTCGATATCGAACTCAGTCTTCTCCTCAGCTGCTGCTGCGTCTCCGCCTGCTGCTGCTACTACAACGCCTGCTGCTGCAGATACGCCGAACTCTTCTTCACATGCCTTTACAAGGTCATTTAATTCTAATACGCTTAACTCTTTGATCGCATCGATAAACTCTGCTGTTGTTAACTTTGCCATTATTTTTTCCTCCATTTGAAATATTATTGAATGTTTTAATTATTCAGCTGTTGTCTCAGCTGGTGCTTCTTCTGCCGGAGCTTCTGCCTCTGCAGCTGCTTCCTCAGCTGGTGCTGCCTCTACGGCTGCATCTGCTGCGCCGCCCTTCTCTGCGATCTGGTTAAGAACGCGAGCAAGGTTGGTAATAGGTGACTGTAAGCTTCCAAGTAACTTGGAAAGAAGAACTTCTCTGCTCGGTACGCTTGCGATAGCCTTCATACCCTCTGCATCATAGAATGTTCCCTCAACGACACCTGCCTTGATCTCTAACTTTGGAGCCTTCTTAGCGAACTCAGCTAATACTCTAGCCGGTGCTGTAGCGTCCTCTGTTGATACAGCGAATGCGTTTGGTCCTTCAAGAGAATCCTTAAGGCTCTCAAACTCAGTGCCTTCTACTGCACGGCTTACTAAAGTATTCTTGTATACCTTGTAAGATACGCCAGCTTCTCTTAACTGCTTACGTAACTGAGTATCTTCAGCAACTGTAAGTCCACGATAGTCAACTACTACAACTGACTGTGCGTCCTTGATCACTGCAGAAATCTCATCAACGATAGGCTGCTTTAATTCTACCTTTGCCACGATTTATTTACCTCCTTATTTTATTTGTCCGCATGCCTTACAGCATACGATTCCGCATATATGCTTGAGGTATAATAGAAAACCCTCTGCCTAATGACAGAGGGTAATAATCTTATGATTTATATCATCAGAATTCCCTCGGTAGGCACTCTCGTTTACCCCTTGCGGGACCTACTGTCTTCGGCAATATGCTTCGTTATTATATTATGGTAATCTGCGGTTGTCAAGACTTTTCCGCAAAAAACCTGCTTGTGTAAGTCTTATCCGATTGTCTTGGTTCTTTCGAAGCGTTTGCCGCTTCAACAAGAATCATCTTCCGGAAAGCATCCGCACCGTGATGCAAAGCGTTCCGGATCATGTTCCTGTTATGATATATTACTGTGCAATCTTAACAACGTTAAGCTTTACGCCAGGTCCCATTGTAGATGTCAATGTAGCACTCTTAATGTACTGACCCTTTAAGCTTGATGGCTTAGCCTTGTTGATTGCACCCATAAGAGCCTGGAAGTTGTCGCTCAACTGCTCACTTGTAAAGGATGCTTTTCCAACTGGCACGTGGATAATGTTTGTCTTATCCAAACGATACTCAATCTTACCGGCTTTGATGTCGTTGATAGCCTTAGTAACATCCATAGTAACTGTTCCAGCCTTTGGGTTTGGCATTAAGCCCTTCGGTCCAAGGACACGTCCTAAACGACCAACAACACCCATCATGTCTGGTGTAGCAACGACAACGTCGAAGTCTAACCATCCCTCGTTCTGGATCTTCGGAATTAATTCCTCTCCACCAACGTAGTCAGCTCCTGCTGCCTGTGCCTCGTCTACCTTAGTTCCCTTTGCGAAAACTAACACTTTAACAGTCTTACCTGTTCCGTGTGGTAAAACAACAGCTCCACGAATCTGCTGCTCTGCATGACGACCATCGCAACCTGTTCTAAGATGAAGTTCGATTGTCTCATCAAATTTTGCTGTAGCATTCTTCTTTACGATATCAATCGCCTCTGCAACATCGTACTGATTTGCTCTATCGAATGCCTTTACAGCGTCCTGATATTTCTTTCCTCTTTTCATGAAATATAAACCTCCTTGTGGTATATGTCATAAGCTGCCAGCTCCGCTGGCTGATCACTTATGACCCAGCCTTTTCCCCGAAGGGGAAATAGGTCACTTTTTCGGGTAGGAAATGCCCTCCCACTAGTTTCAAATTTAAATTAGTCTACTACTTCAACACCCATAGATCTTGCTGTACCAGCGATCATGCTCATAGCTGACTCAAGGTTAGCTGCATTTAAGTCTGGCATCTTTAACTCAGCGATCTCCTGAACCTGAGCCTTTGTGATCTTAGCAACCTTAGTCTTGTTTGGCTCACCAGAACCAGACTTAATGTTGCATGCCTTCTTAATTAATACTGGAGCAGGAGGAGTCTTAGTTACAAAACTAAAGCTTCTGTCTGCATATACAGTGATTACTACAGGGATGATTAAGTCGCCCTGATCGGCTGTCTTTGCATTAAACTGCTTTGTGAACTCTACGATGTTGACACCATGCTGTCCAAGAGCAGGTCCAACAGGAGGAGCAGGTGTTGCCTTTCCAGCAGGAATCTGCAGCTTAATGTATCCTTCAACTTTCTTTGCCATTGGAATTGCCTCCTTAATTCATTTTCTTTACATCTGCGAAACTTACTTCTACCGGTGTCTCGCGACCGAACAGTTCTACATTGATAGTAACTGTCTGCTTGCTGTGGTTCATGCCGGTAATTACGCCGCAGGTATCTTTCCAGACACCGCCGATAACTACGATCATGTCGCCCTCTGCGAAATCCACAACAACGTTCTCCGTCTTAATTCCAAGCGGTCTCATTTCAGCATCTGTGAGTGGCACCGGCTTGCTTCCCGGTCCAACGAACCCAGTCACGCCTCTCGTATTGCGGACAACGTACCATGTATCATCATTCATAATCATATGAATCAGAACATAGCCAGGGAACATCTTCTTAGAAACCTGTTTCTTCACTCCGTTCTTGACTTCTGTCACTTCCTCGAGAGGAACACGAACCTCAAGAATCTGGTCTTCAAGATGTCTGTTCTCAATTGTCTTATCAATATTCGCTTTGACTTTGTTCTCATAACCTGAGTAGGTATGAACTACATACCAATTCGCTTCTGCCATAATCACTTTGCCTCCGTTAAATGTTTAAACCAACAAGGAAATTCACGCCGTACTGAATCAGCCAATCCAGTAACGCGATAATAAGACCGGTAACTACAGATACAGCAATTACCGCAATAGTCTGTCTGACAACTGATTTCTGATCCGGCCAAACGATCTTACGGAATTCAGCCTTCAAACCAGTGAACCAGCTTGTCTTTGGAGCCTTTTCAACGTTCTCTGTGTTTCCCATTTCGTAACTCCTTTACTCTGTCCTAGACTACTTTGTTTCCTTGTGCATTGTATGAGTCTTGCAGAATCTACAATACTTTTTGGTTTCCATTCTGTCCGGATGAGTCTTCTTGTCCTTTGTCATGTTGTAATTACGACGCTGACACTCTGTGCAAGCTAATGTAATCTTTGTGCGCACAACTTCCACCTCCGTTTTAATTCTTTGTGTTGCTGCCTAAAAAAAGGCATAAAAAAAAGACCTACTTCCAAGCTTTCATAGAATAGCACGATTTCACCGGTCCGTCAACAACTTTTTTCGCGAAAAAGCGCTTTCCTCAAGGGAAACGACGCTTTTTCCTACAGAATACACTATATATAGAAGAAAATAAAGTTTTTTTCACGCATCTAGCTATTGAATACGGCAAATATGTTCGATATAATATATATGTATAAATGGATTTATTTTCAACACATATATTATGCCCGGTTTCACGGAGGAAAGGAGGGGTAATCTTATGGCACGTATCGATAGCGCATACAACTACTATATGTCAACGTATGCGAACAAAGAAGTCTCGCGCTACGACTCACACAAGAAGAGTGATCTGCGCAAGATCTACAACCAGATAGTCAAAAAGAATAAAGAAGCCCCTCTGTACAAGATTTCGGATCCGGAGGAAGCGAAGCGATACGCGATCGATATCAAGGAGAGCGCCAAGTCGATCCAGAACGTGGTTGCATCCCTGTCGGATCGTTACGGTTCGTTCAACGACTCCTTCCAGAAGAAGGTTGCAGTGTCCTCCGATGAAGATAAAGTGGGTGTCTCCTACATCGGTGACGGAAGCGAATCCAATCAGGCAGAAAACTTCTCCATCTCTGTTGAGCAGCTTGCGACACCGCAGGTGAATGAGGGCAATTACTTAAAGGATAACGGACATTCGCTCCGCCCGGGATCTTACGCTTTTGATCTCGATACGACGAGTGGAGCATACGAATTCCAATATAATGTAAATTCCGAGGAGACAAATCTGGATATTGAACAGAAGCTTGCGCGGCTTGTGAACAGTTCCAATCTTGGAATTACCGCAGAGATCCGCTCGGATGGCAAAGGCTCCAGCGCCTTAGCACTAACCTCTGTACAGACCGGACTCAGCGAGAATGAGAAGGCGCTTTTTACCATATCACCAGACGCGAGTGCGGGTTCTGTCGAATCCATGAAAATACTGGGCATCGACCAGATTGCGGAAGAAGCGCACAATTCCAGCTTCACACTGAATGGCAACGCGCACTCTTCCTTGTCGAATACCTTCTCGATTAATAACGCGTTCGAGCTCACGCTCAAAGGAACAACCGGAGACAAAGCGACACAGATCGGATTTAAAGCAAATACAGACGCGATCGCTGATAATATACAGACACTCGTGGATGCGTACAATCACATCCTGACAACAAGTGATCCGTATGCAGACACCGAAGGAAGCGGCGGCAGGCGCCTCACGAAGGACATTGCTTCGGTATCACGCTCCCAGCAGGCATCGCTGCAATACATCGGTCTCATGGTTGCCGATGATGGATCGATTTCCATTGACCGCGACATTCTCTCGAATGCCGTTGAGCCAAACCGTGCGGATCAGACATTCCAGACACTTGCGGATTTCCGTGATGCGCTTGGAAAGAAAGCGGAGAACATCGCGGTGGATCCGATGAACTATGTCAATAAAGTGGTGGTTGCATATAAGAATCCGGGACACAATTTTGCGACACCTTATGTCAGCTCCATCTACTCAGGCATGATGATGGATCGATATGCATAAAGCTGCGTTACATGTCACAGGCAACACCTGTTGACACGTGAGGCAGCTTTTCTATTGTAAAAAGCGGGACATTCCTGCCCCGCCCCACATTTTAATTCCCCTTACTGCTGAGAGGATTGCTCCTCGTTTCAAAAAACTGATTGTTATCGATCCGCGCACGACCATGATCGTTGTACATACTGCTTTGGCGGATTGCCGGAATCTCCTCATCCTCCTCCGGGAAATACTTTGATCCAGCCGTAAACGGATCCGCGTCCGTTCCTTTTAATAAAGAAATGTGTGTATTCGTCGTTTTCGTCGTTTTTTTCTTGCTCATGACAGCCTCCTATCGTTTTCAGATAGTATGCACAATACCCGAGTTTTTACAATTGAATAAAGACTTTACACCTTTTATATTTTTGAGAAGCAATATGTCTCTGTCATCCGGAATTACTATACGAACGGATTGTAGAATCGGCTGCCATCCGAAAATGTAATCAGCAGACTTACCACAGCAAATACCAGCACAACAACAATTACCGTAATATCCTTGCCGGTAAGCTTTTTCCCCGAATACCAGGTTCTCTTTCTGTTTTTGCCGAAGCCGCGCAGCTCCATCGCGTTACTGATCACATCGATGCGGTCCATACTGGTAAAAATAAGCGGAAACAGAATCGCCGACATGCTTTTGATCCGGTCCATAAGTCCGGACTTGGAGCTCATCTCGATTCCGCGTGCCTCCTGCGCATGCTTAATCTTTGTAAAATCCGCCTGCACGTCCGGAATGTAGCGGAGTGCAATCGCGATGGAATAACTAATCTTATAGCTGACGCCGATCTTGTTCATAGATGCCGCAAACTCACTCGGATTCGTCGTCAGAATAAACATCAGAACCGCAGGAATAACGGTAAAGTACTTAATCATAATATTAAATTCATAAAAAAGCTGCTCTGTCGTAATCGTATAATTCCCGGCAATATGTAACAAATCGTGCTGTGCTCCGTAAATTTTCACACCTTCATACGGTGAGAAGAGAAAGATTGCAAGCAGATTCAGACACAGGAAAAACAAGATAAACTTAAACACCGTCGAAATCTGCTTCCACTCAATCTGCGACACCCGGAAAATGATCAGACTGCTTACCAGCATAAAGAGAAGGACTCTGGTATCATAGGTGATCATGCTGACGATCGACCACATCAGGAAAAATACAAGTTTGGTCAGACCGCTCAGCCGGTGGATCCAGGTGTCTTTCGGATCATAGGTCAATAATCTAGACATCTCTTCCTACCTCCCTCTCATACTGAATAAAGCATTCTACGAAGGCAGTCGGATCCTCTATGCCGCATTGCAGCGCCAGATCATAGAGTGATGTCTTCTTCAGATAAGCACGGTCGGAAATCTCCTCATTCGTTAAAATATGAGCCGGCGTGTCGTCCGCAAGCATTTTGCCGTCCGCGATTACAATTGCACGATCCGTATATTCCAGCATCAGATGCATATCATGGGTAATCATGATAATGGTAATGCCCAGTTTTTCATGAATCCTGCGCAGGAATTCCATAATCTCTGTATAGTGGCGGAAGTCCTGCCCGGCAGTCGGCTCATCCAGAATCAAGACTTCCGGATTCATCACGAGAATGGATGCGATCGTCACACGCTTTTTCTGACCGAAGCTGAGTGCTGATACCGGCCAGTTTCTGTAAGGATATAATCCGCAGATCTTCAGCGTTTCAAACACGCGCTCCTTAATCTCATCCTCTGCAACGCCGCGCACGCGCAGTCCCAAAGCCACCTCATCATAAATCATCGGCTTGGAGATCATCTGGTTCGGACTCTGCATCACAAGACCGATCTTCTCGCCTCGTTCCTTGATGGAATATCCGGACAAGTCCTCTCCATTTAGGTAGATCGCACCCTCATCCGGCTGCATAAAGCCACAGATCAGGCTTGCCAGTGTCGATTTACCCGCGCCATTCTTGCCGACAAGCGCGACCATCTCCCCCCTGGAGATGGAAAAATCTATATGCGAAAGAACAGGCTGCCCCTGCGTATACGCAAAACTCAGATCGCGTATCGTAAGCATAGGCTCCCCGTCCGGTGCTTTCTTATTTAATTTCACCTTACCAAACCAATTCCGGACATTGTCCTCATACGGCGCAAGGTTCATAGACTCAATATGCTGTGGCAGATCAGCCTCATTGATCTGACATCCGGCATATTTTAATGCGGTAATGTAAAGCGGTTCACGAATTCCCTGTTCTTTCAAAACCGAACCGGAAAGAAGCGCATCCGGTTTCACATCCGCGACAATTCTGCCCTCGCCCACCACAATAATGCGGTCCACATCGCGGTACAGCGCATCTTCCAGACGATGCTCAATAATAAGAATCGTTGTATTTTTCTTCTTATGAATACGATCGATCAGGTCAATCGCACGCTTACCGGTCGCCGGATCCAGGTTCGCCAATGGCTCATCAAACAACAAGATATCTACATCATCGACAATGACGCCCGCCATCGAAACGCGCTGCTTCTGGCCTCCCGAAAGCGCATTCGGCGCATGATCCAGCAAATCCGTGATATCCACCGTCTTTGCGACACGATCCACACGCTCAAACATCTCATCCTGCGCAATACAATCGTTTTCCATAGAAAAAGCGACATCCTCTGCCACCGTAAGTCCGATAAACTGACCATCCGTATCCTGCAGGACAGTTCCGACTAACTTGGACAGGCCAAAAAGCCCAAGCTCCTTTGGCTCCTGTCCCTCGATTTTCAAGCTTCCCGTGCTCTCACCGGTAAATGAAAATGGAACCAGCCCGTTGATACAATGGGCAAGTGTCGACTTGCCCGAACCGGATGGTCCCACAATCAAAACCTTCTCCCCCGGATAAATCGATAGATTGATATCCAGAAGAGTCGGTTCTACCTGTGATCGATATTTAAAAGAATAATCCTTAAATTCGATAATTGGTTCCATAAAATCTTAATCTTCCTTTGAAAGACTGGATGATTTCGCTCCAATCTTAGAATATGCTGCTGTCAAAATCGTTCCTAATACGCCAACTGCAATAATATTTGCTACAAAAGCTGCTGCACCCTGGGCAAATACTTTTTTTACAGGCTCTGCGTAAATCAGAATATCCAATACAGGTGCTACAACTACCCATGCAATCAGGTTTCCAATCACCTGAACCACATTGAACTTCACGATCTGCTTCTTGGTAAATCCGCCTTCTTTTACTGCAAACTGCTTTGCAAAAAGACCGATTGCAATGCCGAATACCGCATCCGGGAATACCCAGCTCCACCATACACTACCGTAGAACAGTGCGTCTCCGATCGCATGTCCTGCAAGTCCCATGATTCCGCCGACCACCGGACCAAACACTGCTGCGAAGAATGCAAGCAGAGCCGCTCTCGGCTGTAAAGATGTGTTTGGAATAATTCCAAGAGGAATCTGTACGTTTGTCAGCACGATAAACAGCGCTGTACCGATACCGGTTGCAACAACTTCTTTGATACCAAATTTGTTTTTCATAATGTTCTCCTTCCGCTGCCTATGACAGCTTTTACTCCGAGCTGCTTGTATGCAGCCGCATGTTCTCATATATCATAAGCTATGAAGTGCGTTTTTTCAATATACAATTCCGGGGATTTGAAGCCGATTATATGCAAAACACATCAACAATTATATACTCATAAGTAGTCCACTCGTAAGTAAAAATCCGCTATTCTGACTCTACAAACTCAAACAAATAAAAATCGATTTCACATATCGGTTTGTCAAATCTTTTTGCGCACGATCGTTCATGTGCACGGATATCCGAGTTTTCACAATTGAATAAAGGCTTTACCCTATGATATAATATCACCAACGAAAGGCGGTGGAGAGAGTGAGTGATACTATGACACGTGAAGAACTTATCAGTTTAACGATCGACAAGTATACGGATCTGCAGCGTATTCAGAAGGCAAATGGAAACATCGAAAACAAAGAGTTAGATTATCAGCTCAAAGTTACCGTTGCGAAACTATCTTCATTAGGAATTTCTGTAGAAGATATCACATTATGATTTGGAAACCCATTAACCAGCCTAAGGTGTAAAGTCTTTATTGAATCATCAAGACTCTACGCCTTTTATAATGAGGTAAAATGCTATGTCATTATACGCAATCGGAGATTTCCACCTGAGCTTTCTTGTGGATAAACCCATGGAAGTATTTGATCCCGTGTGGAAAAATCATGAAAAGAAGATCGGGAAATATTGGAATAAGAAAGTGAAAGCAACAGACACCGTTGTCATCACCGGCGATCACTCCTGGGGCCGCAATCTCGAGGAATGCAAGCCGGATCTGGAATTCATCGAAAATCTTCCGGGCCAAAAAATCCTGCTCCGCGGCAACCATGACATGTTCTGGGATGCCAAGAAGACAGAGAAACTCAACCAACAGTTTGCAGGCAGATTAGAATTTCTGCAGAACAACTTCTATGTATACGAAGATTATGCGTTGGTCGGAACAAAAGGATATGCTTTCGAAAATAAAGATTCCTACGAGCATTTCGAAAAGATCCGCGACCGCGAATTAGAGCGCCTGCGCATCTCCTTTGAACAGGCAAAGTCTGCCGGCTTCACCAAATACATTATGTTCCTGCATTATCCCCCGACCAGCATCGGCGAGCAGGAAAGCTGCTTCACCGGAATCGCCGAAGAATACGGCGCATCCAAAGTCATCTACTCCCACTGCCACGGCAAGGCGCGCTACGATGACAGCTTTAAGGGATATGTAAATGGAATCGAATACAAACTTGTGTCGGGAGATTATCTGAAATTCAAACCGGAGTTGATCCTGAAATAAACACAATAATACCTTTTTGACCAATGCGCTCTAACATTCTCGTAACAGCAACACTCACATCCGTAACTGGAGGAACCCCATCCCATCCTTTTCCTTGCGAAAATGTTTGGCAATATCTGTAAGCATAACCGTTTTACCAGATCCTCGTACACCGGTATATAGCTCTTTATAACTTTTTGCAATTAAATATTGCTTAGTTCTTTAACTTTGCAATTTTTAGAATTCAATTTTCACCTACATAGGATTGACAGCGACAGATGGATACGCTATTCTAAACATACAAACTCAGACAAAAACTGATGAAATCAAGCAGTTGGACAAATCATATGGTGCACGATATTCATGTGCACAATACCCGAGTTTAAAAATTAAATATAGATTACTTGTTTTTGATTTTTTGAAATTGAAATTCTGGATTGGAATTATGAAATTCTGACAGCCTGTTTTTGTTGTAAAACAGCCCTGTTATGATATAATTTAAGAAAGGAAGAAACTGAATGAAACAAACCAATGTAAAGACTTCCGTGTCGGCTGCGACACAGGAAGAAAACGCGGCACACAGCACAGTGTTTGATGATGTATTCCGAACCATCGCGCAGAAGCTGCCGCAGCTGCTCATCCCACTGATCAACGAAGTGTTCCACACAAATTACAGTGAGGACGAGGATTTTGAGCAGCTGAGAAACGAGCACTACGAGAAGTATGGCAAGATCATCACTGACTCGATCATCCGCATCGGCAGGCACATTTATCACTTGGAATGTCAGTCGCAAAAGGATTCCGAGATGGTAATCCGGATGTTTGAGTATGATATCTCAATTGCCTTGGAGCATGCATCCGATTCGGGCGAAATCTGGGAGATTGAATTTCCGCAATCATGCGTATTATATGTGCGCAACCACCGCACTCTCCCACAATATCATGAAGCAATCGTCCGTTTCTCGGATGGACAACAGGTTATTTACCGGATACCGATCATTCACGCACAACACTATACCGTAAATGACATGTTCGAGAAAAAGCTTCTCATTCTGCTACCTTATCATATTTTAAGATATGAACATTTTTTAAGAAGCAATAAAACAAACGAAAAGAAGCTGAACCAGCTTCTTGACGACTATCGAAAGATAAATGAACGGCTCACCGATACCTGTGAGAAAGAAAAGAAGTCAGAGTTTTATAAGGATATGATATGTCTCATAAAAGAGATTGCAGATCATGTCATTCCAAAAGAAAATGAGGCTCGGAAAGGAGTGGATGAGATTATGGGTGGAAACATATTAACATTACCTTCAGATTTAATCAGAGAGGAGCGCGCCGCCGGACGCGAGGAAGGACTCGTGGCTGGACGCGAAGAAGGACTCGTGACCGGACGTGAGGAAGGACTTGCTACTGGACTCGAAAAAGGACGTAACGACACCATCTTTTCATTTGTGCAGGATGGAATTATTTCTGTGGAGGTGGGCGCGGACAAAGCAAACCTGTCAATAGAGGATTTCAAAAAGGCTATGACGGATGCGGGATATCAGCCGCCTGCAAAGTAAGCGCAAAATAATTCGACGGATTGCATCCTCCCACATTCAACTTATGATTTCTCGGAATCTTTAAGCCTGTAAAATCAAGGCTTTCAAAATCTTTTTTCTATAATATCGTCTACATTATGATATACTTAAATCAAATGAAAATAAAGTTACATGGCTTAAGGGGAAATAAATAATCTTATGTGTGAAAACATTTTAACAACAGCAGCAGACTTAGAAAACAATAAATTCAAAATGGTTCAATATGAAAATTGTATATCACTAGGATGGTTCTGTGGTTGTGCCAGTTCACTTTCAAAATTAGGGCTTCGAAGTGCCTCCGGACCTTTTGATTGGTACTTCTCAGATTTATGGGCAGTACTAGAACAAATTGAAAACGCATTTAAAGATTTTATGAGAAGAGAAAACCTGAAAAAGAGTACGGATAACCATCAAACATTTATCGATACCAAATATGGTTTCTGTTGTAATCATGATATTCTGGAATCCTTTGAAGACGAAATTGACGAAATATGCATCAAATATCATAAACGAGCACAACGCTTCCTCAATATGATAACTAAGCCAACATTATTTATTCGCATCGTTAAAGACGAAAATGAAGTCAACTATATAAACAGGAATTGGAAAAAAGCCGAAAATATCATTAAAAAATATAACTCTAAAAATAGTATCATTTATGTTGTTGTAAAAAATTTGGATAAATTAAGTAAAAACGTACTCTCGTTTTGTTTAGAAGCAGATGGTTATGTAGGGAAAACATATGAAATGCGACATTTATTTGATACCTCTAATAGTTTAATCAAATTTCTCTCTACATCAATTTCAAATAAAAATCGAATACCAAATCTAGAGTTTGACAAAAGAAAAAATTGTCAGAAAATTGTTTTGGGATATGTAGACAAATGTCTTGAAGAAGATATCAATGGAATCGATTCTGCTATTTTAAAAGGTTTTAGAAGTCACAAAAATGATTCCTTATATCTTTGGGGCGCTGGAGAATATGGGATGCGCCTTGCAAATTATTTAATCAAAAGAAATGTAAATATTTCAGGAATAATTGATAATTCCTACACTACTGAAATCAGAAAAAACGAAATTCCAATAAGCGGATTTGATCTTACCCAAAATTACAAACGAATTTTTATTGCCGTTGCAAGTGAGAAAGCAAATGAAGACATTGGCCACCAAATAAACAACAGCAACTACCCTCATACTCCATTGTTACGATTTAAAGACTTAAACTTTAATATCGATTTGTAAAAGAAGCGGCTGCCACCTGGCAGCCGAAAATTCTCAACCACAAGTACCTTATCATAATACCATATCTTTGAGAAAATATCTCATGTATCATAGTAAACACTCCATGGTGAGTTCCTCACATAAGCAACCGCTCCGAAGAGAGGCATATCATTAAAGTTGCTTTCTACATTCCGTTGGTGCTTGTCTAACCAAGGAAGCAGATCTTCGCAAAAATCCATTTGCCATTTAATTCCTAACTCGGTAGGAGTATCGTAAGGCAGAGGTTTTCTTTTCTTTTGGGCAGAAGGTGCGTAACTGGAATAACCAAGTTTACGGTAGATTCGATATAAGGATCCCAGATGACGAGAGTAACCTTTGTTGGTACGGAGTTTTCCGTATAATTCACACACAGAAATTTTTGGATTGCGTCTATGGTAATCTCGAATCCATTTCAACTCTTCATCCGTATGGGCATTGGGATGTTTTGAGAGAGGTCTATGGGATTTATCGAGCAAAGACTCTTTTGTCCCATCAAACTTTTTGTTCCATCGAAGAAGAGAAAAGAAACCTGTACACAAAGTAGTAATGACAGAGGGAAAGTGAAACACCATTCAGCAACTTCTTCAGGAGTATGATATTGAAACCGCTGAAGATATCTAGGATGCGCTTAAGGATCTGCTTGGCGGCACCATCAAAGAGATGATGGACGCAGAAATGGATGATCATCTTGGTTACCAAAAATCTGAACGATCTGATAGCGATGATTACCGCAATGGATATAAATCAAAGCGTGTAAACAGCAGCTATGGAAGCATGGATATCGATGTTCCGCAGGATCGTAAATCAACATTTGAGCCACAGATTGTAAAGAAACGTCAGAAGGATATTTCTGATATCGATCAGAAAATTATTTCCATGTATGCAAAAGAAATGACAACCCGGCAAATATCCGAAACCATCGAAGATATCTACGGTTTTGAAACATCAGAAGGCTTTATTTCAAACGATACAGATAAAATTCTGCCTCAGATCGAAGACTGGCAAAATCGACCGCTGGATGCGGTATATCCGATCCTCTATATAGATGCCATCCATTATTCCGTACGCGATAATGGAGTGATCAGAAAGCTGGCTGCCTACGTCATTCTTGGCATCAACACAGAAGGGAAAAAAGAGATTCTTTCAATCACTGTCGGTGATAATGAAAGTTCAAAGTACTGGCTGTCTGTTCTGAATGAGCTGAAGAATCGTGGTGTAAAGGATATCCTGATTATCTGCGCTGACGGTCTTAGTGGCATTAAAGAGGCAATTGCCGCTACATTTCCAAAAACAGAGTATCAGAGATGTATTGTACATCAGGTAAGAAACACGCTAAAATATGTTCCGGATAAGGACAGAAAAGCGTTCGCTTCCGGCCTAAAAACGATTTACCATGCTTCCGATGAAGAGAAGGCTAGACGGGCTCTGGATCGAGTTACTGAAAAATGGACTATGAGCATTCGGAACTGGGGACAGGTCTACGGTGAACTCAGTATTATGTACGAGGGAAGACTCCCAGAATAACAGAATCTGTATGCATGATGAGAAGGACGTTTTTGACGTCCGCTCTTGACATGCCTGAAATCAAGTCGTATATATAAAACAAGAGCTGGAAGCTCCAATTTAGTGCTTCCAGCTCAATCATTATTATAGAAGATTATTATTTACAGACTTTTCTTCTGATGTTCTCAATTAAAGAGAATCAGCTATTCTTTCATTTCATCATTGCCAAATATCTCATAAAATTCTCTTTATTTTCAAGTGCAGTTGTTGTTGGACGTCCTAAATCTTCCCTTGCACCGATTGCACACTTCACTTCTATCAAACTAAGCTGATTTCTCCTCTTTGCTGCTTCAAGTTCTAAATCCAAATCATCAAAAGAATCAACCGATACCGCATTTGGATATCCACAAGCCTTTGCAATAAGCACAAAATCAATATTTGCTGCAACCGTAGGCATTCCGCCAACAGTTTCATGAGCCCCATTATTTATCACTACATGAATCATATTTTGGGGAGCGGTTGTTCCAAGAACAGCCATTGCCCCCATATGCATAAGAACAGCGCCATCTCCATCAATACACCAAATTCGAGTTCCCGGCTTATTAATGGCTACTCCCAGCGCAATACTGCTACTGTGCCCCATCGATCCTACAGTAAGAAAATCATATTTATGACTCTGTCCATTTGCTACACGCGTCTCAAACAATTCTCGGCTTGCTTTGCCCGTTGTACCAATAATCGGATCTTCTCCTGAACTATTTACAATATGCTGAATGATTTCCTCACGAGTCATAATGTTATCATTTTTGTAGGTTACTTTTTCCTCATATGTAAGTGCACCTTTACAAACTACAAACGCAACATCCTTCCCCTCTGCAAGAAGTGTTCTAAACTCATCCATTGCCGCCGCAACCTCATCATCCGTAGTATCTTGTCTGATAACAAAGGACTTGATATCCATATCTTCAAGAAGTTTCACCGTTACCTCTCCCTGATAAATATGCTGTGGTTCATCATGTATCCCCGGTTCTCCTCTCCACCCAATGATAAATACCATGGGAATTGCATACACTTTCTCGTTCAATAGTGAAGCAACCGGATTAATAATATTGCCTTCTCCACTATTCTGCATATATACAACTGGGATCTTGCCAGTTGCAAGATGATAACCAGCTGCAATCGCTGTACAATTTCCTTCGTTTGCAGCAATCATATGATGCTTGGGATCAATGCCATATGTATTCATCAAATAATTACACAATGCCTTAAGTTGCGAATCCGGGACTCCGGTATAAAACTCAGAATTGATTATCTTAAAAAGTGATTCAACTTTCATACTTTCCCCTTTATAATAAAATGTCATCGAACACATATATTCCTTGTTCGACAACAGTGCAAAACTCATTGCTACTTCTTTGTGCTTGATTTACTCAATCCTACTACGTACTTCATTCAATTCTTCCACTGTATCTATTTCTATAATCTGATTACACTCAACAGGATAAACTTTCAACCGGAATTCTTTAATATGATTATTAACTACATCATCCCAAAACAAATTCTCATATCCTGCCTTTCCCCAATCCGATACAATTGCATTATATAAAATCTTTGCTTCATGTTGCTGAAGGAAAGCAATCCCTGTCATATTATAGAGATTGTTTCCCCCCTTTCCCACTCGCGTAATAAAACCGTTTTGATCTTGTTCAAAAACCCAATCCTCTGAATAGCCTTCTACCATTTTTCCAAAATAGCAAGACTCGGAAAGTGGATTTTTTAATACAGAAGGATCAGGGACATATAAATCTGCTTCACAAATAAAACAGTCCCCTTCCAACAAATACTCCTTAGCACGATAAACAGATGAAATATTATTAATTGTCTCATACATATCATTCTTTACAATCTCAATATTTGGATATTGCTCTTTTAAATAATAAAATTGATTTTCCAAATATCCGACAACAATAACAATTTTTTCTACTCCACGATAGTTAAGCGCATCAATTATCGTCTCAATCATGGATTTTTTATTAATCTTAACTAAAGGTTTCGGCGTTGTTTCCGTTATTGGGCGCATCCGAGTTCCCATTCCCGATGCTAACAAAATTGCTATTTCCATAATATCTCCCACAATTATAATTCATCGATCAATGTAATAATCTGACTAATAGGCATTAAGCGATCATCCACTTCCTTTGCACGATGATAACGTAAAATATCCTCTGCTGTTTTCTGCATCGCCGGGAATGCACTTCTCGTAAGTTGATTTGCGTAGATCACAATATTAACACCATGCGCAGAAAGTTCCTCTTCTGTAATGCTGTTAAACGAAGTTGGCACTACAACAATAGGTGTTTTTGTATTGCAGTTTCTGAATTTATCGCAAAATTCAAAAATCTCATCCGGCTCACTCTTCCTACTGTGTATCATAATACCATCTGCACCAGCTTCCACATATGCCCTTGCCCTTCTTAAGGCATCTTCCATCCCTTGCTCAAGAATCAGACTTTCTATTCTTGCAATAATCATAAAATCATCCGTCAACTGTGCCTGCTTTCCAGCGCCGATTTTGTCACAAAAATTTTCAATAGAATCCTGTGTCTGCTCTACCTCCGTTCCAAATAGTGAATTTTTCTTGAGCCCTGTTTTATCTTCAATAATAATTGCCGAAACCCCCATTTTCTCAAGGGTTCGTACTGTATAGACAAAATGTTCTGTCAGACCGCCTGTATCACCATCAAATATGATAGGTTTCGTTGTCACTTCGGTAACATCATCAATTGTCCGGAAACGCGAAGTCATATCAACAAGTTCAATGTCCGGCTTGCCCTTTGCTGTCGAATCACAGAGCGAACTAATCCACTGCGCATCAAATTGGTCTAGTTCCCCATTATGTTCAACAATCGTCTTCTCCGCAATCAAACCTGTAATTCCGCTATGAACTTCGATTGCTTTAACAATGGGTCTAATTTTCAACAACTGCCGCAATCTTTTACGACGATATTCCGGCATAGCTAATTTTTCTTTTAATTGTCTATCTATCTTTTTAATCAATGGGTTATATGTATATGGAACTTCAATAAGTTCTCCACCATATTTCTGAATGCTATCTTCAACATGTCGTTTTATCGACGCCTCAACGCCTTCTTCCCAATTATCCCCATGAACAATATAATCCGGTTTAAGGGTGGTGAAAATATCATCATACATCACATCATGCTGAATCACTACCTGAGTTACCCCTTCTAACGATTCATACAATTTCACTCTCTCATCAAGCGAAATTGTCGGGAATTTATTATACTTTATTAGTGCTTCATCCGATAACGCCCCAACAATCACCTGACCATATTTCTGTGCATTTTTTATAATATTAAGATGCCCTTCATGAATGACATCTGTACAAAAACATGTATATACTGTTTTCATTCTATTCCTCACATATTACGTTATTTATATATCCATCGGTTGCATTCTCTCTATAAATTATTCTAGCAGGATTACCTATTACAATAGAGTGACTCGGGACATCAAAATTAACAAATGTTAATGGTGCAATAAGAACGTCATCCCCTATAGATATATTCCCTACAATAACAGAATTAGACCCTATCCAAACACAATTTCCTATTTTAGGACACCCTTTACGAATTCCCCTATTCTCTACACCAATTGTACACCCCGTAGCAATATTTACATTCTTCCCTAATATAGAATCAGAATTAATTATTACGCGCCCCGTATGCCCTATATAAAATCCCTCTCCTATTTGCGTACTATACGAAATAGAAATATGAGAACGTTCCTTTATCATTTTATATTTTTTTGCGTAATATTTGTAAGTTAAGCTCTTCTTAGATTTTCCGCATACTTCTAATCCGTGCAAAATACGATAATAATATAAGAACTTCACTTCTAAAGGTGATTTGCGAAATTTTTTATTCGTTATTTTTTCCGTTCCCCAATATCTGTAAAAATCAACACATTCTCTCATACTTCACTACTAACTATAAATCTTTATTTTCCCTTTCTCCGTCATTCTCCTTAGTTTCATATTTGACCGGAATAGACACATTAAGTACACTCAAGGCTTCCTTGAATACCACAAAGAAATCCTCTATATCTTGTTCGTCGATTGCACCTAAGGCACATAAACGAAATGTATTCATGTAAGAAATTTTTCCCGGATAGATCGTAAATCCTCGCTCATAACAATAGTCATGTATTTTTTCAAAATCCCAATTAGGATCATCCGGATATATTGCTGTCGATACCAATCCTGCTCTCCATTCCGGACGAATCACCTGTCTGAATCCCAAATGATCCAATCCTTCATTTATAGCGTTAAATACTCTCGTATGCCTTTCCCATTTCTTAGTTTCTCCCTCCGCCCAATACTCTTTTAATGCTTGTATCGTAGCATATATGGTCTGCACTGGAGGTGTAAAATGCATTTCGCCTGTTTTCTCAAAAAAATCATACTGCATATACAGATTGCAATAATAGCTTCTTTTAGGGTATTCTTTGCTTGCTTCTATCAATGATCTTCTTCCGACTATAAATGACAATCCGGTAAAAGCCATTAGTCCTTTCTGTGCAGATGCCATACAAAAATCAATGTTATCCTCATGGACATGGATAGGCCTCATCGCATAGGTAGAAGTGGTGTCCACAGTAAACACGGCACCATATGCATGTACTAACGCACCAATCTCTTTAATTGGATTCAATAATCCTGTCCCTGTTTCATTCTGCGTCGTATGAACTACCGCCACATCGGGATTCTGTTTCAGAGTCTGATCAATCATCTCCAAATCAGGTATCTGATCTTCCGGAAATTTTAATTCAATATATGGGAGCCCATAATATCGACATATTTCCACGGCTCTTGAACTGTATGCGCCATTATTAATCACAAGGACTTTCTTTCCTTCCGGCAACAATGAATTTAAACAAACATCAATATTCAATGTCCCAGATCCCGTAAATAAAACCGATGTATACTCATTCAAATCGCCATGAACAATTTTAACCAAATCCTCGCGAAGCCCCTTCATAAGTGTTCCAAATTCTCTTTCACGAGGACAAATATCAGGAACAACTTGAGCGAATTTTACAGTATCCGTCGTTGTAGAAGGTCCTGGATTTAATAAAACATTTCTCTTAACTTTCATAATTAATCTCCACTTTTTCAAAACAATTGCAAGAATTCGTCTATTTTATATATTTTCCCATTCGTCCTTCTTTTAAGTTCCTTATATACTTCATCATCATTTATTGTTATAATAACAGCATCTACATCCAAACACTGCAATTCATTCAATGGTTTCGCATCGGGGACCCCCGACCCAGCCCCCTTTATGTCAATTCTTTCAACAATTTTACATTCAGAAGCATTAAGCATATAGTCCAAATTTCGTCCCATAGCCCCCATTCCATATAACGCAATACTTTTTATATTTAAACTTTGTAAAACCTCATCAACCTTTGCTATATTATGTTTTAACGCCTTCACCTTTTTTAAACGTAAATCAAATTCACTTGGGGATTTATCTGCATATATTTTAAAGGTGTTTTTAAGATATATATCTAATAATTTCTGGTAAAAAACATCAAGCAACATCTCATAATACATATTTTTAGGAAGTGTAATATCCTTTTTTTTAATCATAACAACCTTGTTATATACCCATGATCCTCCCTTCTCATGAATATCTCTATATAACTCAAAATCTGCATATTGTGCAAACATTTTACAAACATCAAATCTATCATTGTCTCGCCAAATAATAAATGAATCCTCCGCATTATGAAGAGATAAATTCCACTGATGTAAGCCTTCATAGTTCTCATTTTGAGCTTCATTTTCGTGATGACGCAAAATCACTTTTCCACCAATTTTACATATATTCAGTAATTGATATATCCCATCGATTGCTGAAAAACAGTGATCTAACGAATTACTCATATGAACTATATCGAAAGAATTGGCCCCAAATTTCTTATCAAGCAGTTCAACAAATCCCGTTTCAAGCCGAATACCGTTATCCACACCATATTTTTTCTTTAGTTCGCTATAAGCATACGCCAATGGATCTACAGAAATTGCATTTAGTCTCACTTTTTCTGTCACCTTACCACATCGCGAAAATGGTCCCGCTCCCACATCAATAAATTTAAGTTCTTTTCCATATAGCTCTGCCGGAATGTCCTCATCAAGTTCAAATCGCCTATTAGATGATGTTGTTTTTTCAAATCCCCAAAAGAATTGTCCACCTTCATTTGCAATAAAATTGTTCCAAAAGACCAACTCATCTTGTATACCACTTGACCATTTGATTAAATATTCTTTATAATTCATTGTTCTCCTCATATATAATATTCTAAAAATTAAAATTGCCATATTGTAACAAATGCAACGAAAAATACTATTATATATTTGATGCTCGTTGCACTATCTTATTCAAATCCTTTGCTTTTTGTTTCTCCTCTTTACTCATCCATGTTCCCGACTCTCTATGAATCGATACCGTATTTTTTGAAAAATTGTTCGCCATACCCTCAATCGTTAACGGAGACATTATGTCACTCGGATATAACACAATTCTATTTATCTTTTGATAGAAATTTATTATTTTAAAACCATATTTTTTTAAAATCGGATGAATAAAATTATGAAAAGGACGTTTCGTCATATTCTCAGAGCAATTTCCAAACTGATTTAAAATATCCTGAATAATTTTCTGATGAGAAACTGTACCAAATCCACATCCCATATTTACTCTGTCCGCACACCCCATATTAAAAAAAGTTTTATCTCTTAACAGCATATCTAAATTTGATACAGCCTCTACATCGGTATCTAAATAGATACCACCATATTGATTTAATATATCAAGTCGCGCATAATTACTTGAAAATCCATAAAGGCCTTTGTCATATGCCAATCTCATATAATCATTTTTTCTAAAATCATAATTGGATTCATCCCATCGAATGATCTCATAAGAAGGATTATAATATTTCCATGACTCAATATTTTTTTGAAATTCATATGGAAGCGAGTTTCCCCCAAGCCAAATATAATGTATTTTTCGTGGGATAATTTCCTGTCCATCAGAAAACTCAAAATCTCTATGCTCACCAAATGTATTTCTTACCAATACCTGCAAAAAACATTGTAAGCCATCCAATTCTTCTATCTGATCTAATTCTGAAACGATATCCGCTGCATATACAGACGATGATATAAAAAGAACTATTTCCTCTTTCTCTGTACAATTATGATAAAATTGAACAAACTGTTTTTTATCAATCACTTTCACATGTTGATTTTCTATATCAATTACAGTACCTGCTTTATCAGGATCTGAATCAACAATCCCTTCCACTGTAGTTTCCTGCAAATATATATCTATGCAACTTTCTAATGCTCTTCCTGCCCCATAGACATAAACTCGTTTAGATTTCATATATGCCTTCGTTTGTTGCGGATTCGCATTTTTTATATCTAGCATACCGTTCTCCTAATTCCTATTGCACAATAATAGCACTTTCTATTTTTCATTTAACCATAAGATTTCCTGTGCAATAACAAAATGTTGTATTCCCGCATTCCATAACTGAACCATCAGTTCGTATATCCTGTCTAGTCCAACTGCTATTATAATTTGAATTGACTCCTGTTTTCTTACCATTTCATCAAAAGATATAATTTCTCGATTCTCGAGCAACTGACCAATCCTCTCATTGTCATTATCTGCAAAGCAAACCACTTTTCCTTTTAATATTTTTTCTATTCGTTTACCCAATGCCCCTGCGCCAAATACCAATGCTGATTCTCCACTATATGATTCAATCCCTTTAATTTCAGGTATAAACTGTTCAAATTTTTCTATAAGTTCTGATGAAAGTATATTTTCACTTTTCATTTCAATATATAGACCACATAATTCGCCAGGCTTGTCTTTTAAATTTTCAAGTATTGGATCTATAAATTGCAACCGCATTCTGTTAAGCTGCTGACGTACCATTTTTTTCTTTGTTTCAGATAAACTTCCTTCATGTCTTCTATACTGATATAGCGTTTTATTAATTGACAATATATCCCCATAGCAAGCCATGATGCGTAACCAATATTCATAATCTTCTACACCAAATAAATTAGTATTATAAAATCCAATTTTCTCCTGAACACATCTTCGATATAAAAAACAAGCACCAAAACAATTATAACGATACATCTCAACATTATCGAATATTGCTAAGTTCTCCATAATATTCCCATACTCATCAATAATATCCAAATTCGCCCTAACACAGTAATATTGCTGATTTTGTTTCAATGCGTCCACCATTATCTCAAGAGCTTCCGGATAATAAATATTATCATCTGAAGTCCAACTCAATAATTCTCCTGTTGCATTTGCGAATCCTATATTGAGTGAGCATGGTAATTTGCAATTAGTCTCATTATGTATGACTTTAATCCGACTATCATTTTTCATATATTCATATGCAATTTCTAATGATCTATCGACGGAACAATCATCAACTATAATGAGTTCCCAATCCTGATAAGTTTGCTTTATAATACTGTTAATAGATTCCCTCAGATACTTTTCTCCGTTATAACAAGGCAATACAATTGATATTTTTGGCATATTTCACTTCATCCCTGTTTATTATTCAAAATTGCTTTTAATAGAATTTCTGTTATTCTTTCTGATGCATGACCATCACCATACGGATTTACAGCCACGCTCATGCGTCGATATGTATCATCGCAATCAAGCAATTTACATGTTTCCCGATAAATACTCTCAAATGACGTCCCCACCAATTTCAGTGTTCCAGCTTCTATACCTTCGGCCCGCTCTGTTGTATCTCTCATAACTAATACGGGAATTCCCAGCGCCGGAGCCTCTTCCTGCACTCCTCCGCTATCTGTTAAAATTATGTATGCTCGTTTCATATAATTATGAAAGTCTATCACATCCAATGGTTCAATCAAACGAATTCTTTCCATATCTCCTAAAATTTCATTTGCAACCACCCTTACTCTTTCATTTTTATGAACCGGATAGATTACTTTTACATCAGGATACTGCTCTACAATGGTACGAATAGCTTTAAACATTTCTTCCATCGGAGTCCCTAGGTTCTCTCTCCTATGAGCGGTCACAAGAAGTAATCTGGAATCACTACACCACTCTAAATCAGAGCATATATAATTATCTTGTACTGTTGTCTGAAGAGCATCAATTACCGTATTTCCAGTAACAAATATCTGTTCGGCGGGCTTGCCTTCTGAAAGCAGATTTTGTTCTGCCATTGTGGTCGGTGCAAAATAAAACTTTGAGACCAAATCTACTGCCTGACGATTAAACTCTTCAGGGAATGGGGATGTCATGTCATATGTCCGAAGCCCCGCTTCTACATGTCCCAGCGGTATCCCTTTATAAAAGCATGCTAGCGCTGCTGCAAATGAAGTTGTAGTATCTCCATGTACCAAAACGATATCCGGAACTTCCTTTTCTAAAATTTTATCCAGCCCACTCAACACCCTACAGGTAATTTCTGATAATGTCTGGTATGATTTCATTATTTGCAAATTGTAATCAGCCGTAACATCAAAAGTTTTCATAACTGAATTTAGCATTTCCTTATGCTGTCCAGTCAGACACACTATGCACTGTACATCTTTTGTTTTTTTTAAAGTTTTAATTAGTGGGCACATTTTAATTGCTTCCGGCCGTGTGCCAAATATCGTCATCACTTTCATTATTTTACAATTCCAATCCACGCAGCAAAAAGTTCATCATTTTTTTTACTCTCATAGCTCACATTTTGGTGTACTATAACTTCAGAACAAAATTCCTCCATTATTTCTCGCAATTCCTCTACGCCAAACCAAACTTCCCAATCTCTTATTTGTAATCTTCCATATGCCTCTCTGTTTTTATCAATTATTATAATTTTTCCACCCGCTTTTGTCACACGAGCTAGTTCACCTATAGCACTCCTTATGTCAATTGCATGTTCTAATGCTTCACAAGAATATGTAATATCAAATTGATTATCCTCATATTGTATGCAAGTTAAACTGCCCTCTTTCTTTTCAATACGAGGGTCAACGATATTGTCTAATACCTTTTGGGATAAATCCACTCCAAAATATCTATTGTTTGGCATATTCTTTAAAAGATTTTTTAAATATCTACCTTTTCCACAACCAACATCTAATACTCTTTGTCCTGCTACGTTGTATGACTTTTTCACCTCAGTGTATATAATTTTATATCTTCCATCTTCACAACTAATATCTGACATTATTGAGTCCGATAGCAAATTAAACTCTGCCTTGCCTTTATAAAATAAGGCATCCAGAAAAAACTTATTTGCCCAACTGATTTCTTCAACCGGAAAATAATCATTATATTGCTGTATACCATCCTCCGACAAATAACTACCAAACCAGCCCCCTGTTTCATTCTGTAAATCACATGCATAATTAAAGGCTTTATTTGCTCTTTCAACATCCCCCAAACGATACCAAACCAATGCAAACTGAAATAAACCCGTTGAACAAATCCAATCTACATCTTTATACGCTGGAACTGAACCATCCTCTTTCTGCATAGCTGCAATGTTTTCCATTGCCTCTTTTGCGATTTGAATTTCTCCCACATCAAGCAAAGCCTCCATTATATATGCATAAAAATGGGACAAACATCTAAAATTTATAATTTCGTCATAATGATATTTTTTGTAATATGCAAGAATCTTATCTGCTGCCTCTTTATATTTTGGCATATCAAGAAGTCCCGCAGCTTCGTATAGCGGAGATAAACAATACAGATGAATCAGTTCAGAACACATTCCTTCTCTCCCCCATGCATCCTTTACCGGCGTAATCAGTCGTCCATTATCGTCCATTCTGGAAATAATCCAATCACATCCTTTAACAATATGTTCTTTCGTAGCAGGAAGTATTGTATGAATTGCTATCAGTCCTTTCAAAATCTGAGCTGAATCAAATATGTATGGATCCTTGTCATTGGTATCATACCAGGAGCCATCCGATTTTTGAATCTCACATAACCATTTCGCATATGACAATGCACGGTCTCTGTATCCCCATCTTAATAATGTAGGAATATAATAGCCTGTAACTTCCGGATACCCCTTTCTCAACTTTGAGGTACAAATAATCGCCCCTTCATCTAAAGAATTTGTTTTTATCCAGCTGATTGCTCTCTTATATACATCAATATAATCTTTTCTATCTGCAATATGTTCCTTTGTCATTCTAACCATAATATCCTGAAAAGTTACATAATTATGAATTCCAAGTGCTTCAACTTGTTCAATAAGTTCCTTTTGATATTTAGGTGAAACAGAAATAACAATCGTTCTATCTACTACTTCCTCATAGTCAATCGGAGGTTTACATATTTCTACTCCTTCAATTGTAGTTCCCCATTTTTGATCATTATTATCATAAATACAATCAATCTTCTCTTTTCCTAATAATACAATTATTTGCCTTGCGACTTCCCCACCGCCAAATAACGAATATCTTTTCATGCTATCTTTCTCCTTCGACAAATTTATACATTCCACTCCGTCTTTCATCCCCGACACCCTCATTTTACTTTCGTTTTTCAATGCCTTGCTTGCTCTTAAACATATTTTTTATAAATATCACGTAAAACCTTTTTAAGGAGCTCTCGATCTTTGGTTCTATTTGCATTTAATGTCTGTATAATTGGATAATAGTTGATAGTTTTCAAATTATTAATTAACGTAATATCTTTTTCCTCGACAAAATTCTTATGCGGCAAACCTAATTGTCGAGCTAATGATTCAAATCTCGACTTACCACGCAAAACATTCAGTATACACAGAAAATCTTTATTAAATATAATCGAGAAACACAGACCATGATAGGAATCAGTTATAATCATTTTACTGTGTTTAATATAAAATAAAAACTCTTCTATCTCCATTGATTCTGAGCAATACACAGGCTGGCATTTATGCTCATCAGCAATCCTATTAATCATGCTTGTAACATTTGTGTTAATATCTCGTACATAGCAAAATATATAATCACTTCCATTTATGGCTATTGTGTCAGCAAGATTATGATATAAAATATCATCTACTAAAAAAACAGGATCTAAAAGCCATAACGCCTCTCTGTTAAAATACCTCTTACAAAGCGAAACTCCTTCATCTTCTCGAACGCTTAAGAAATCAAAGGATTCAATCGATTTTCTTATGCGATTATACCTATTAGAATCCGGACATGTAAAATCATTTTTCCCAAAACTCGCTGATAAAGCAATTTTACCTTTTCCATTTACGAATGTAAGGAACCACGAATCAGGAACCCACTCTGCGCGAAATACCTGATCTGATCCAGTTATGAAAGCAACATATTTTGACATAATTTTTTCATTGTTACTTTTTTCAAAAAGATCCTGATATGTACTATATTCTTCATCAGAAATACTCATATATTTTGAACTAAATTTATTTGATATCCCTTGCTTCCTCTTTTCTTCACTATAATTTTTCCAACACTTTAAGAGTTCAGATGAATAACCACATTCAGTAATAAATTGTTGAAGTGCATATGCTGTTAATATTGCACCATGATCATCCGCCCACCACCAATTAATTATCGCAAAATCCTTTTTCATTTGGTAACTTTTTCTCCTGTATAACAAATACCATTATCGACGTATCTTACAATAACCCGCGCTTTTTGATTTAGTATCAAAACACTCCCATTAGATTATTGCCACTATATACAAATAATACTTTAATCCTCATTAAAACAAAACTTCTTCTGTTACTTCCAATTGACATTTTCTTTAATAACTTTAGCCGGCACTCCTGCAACCATACACTTTGGGGGAACATCTCGTGTCACCACGCTTCCAGCCGCTACAATTGCTCCATCCCCTATTGTCACGCCCTTCAAGACTATTGTCCTAGTCCCTATCCATACATGGTTTCCTATTATGACTGGTTGTATATGCTGTATCCCTTCTATCTCATGAGCATCTGAATCCATCACTGTAAAATCATGTGATATCGCACAATTATCACCTATAACAATATGACTATGGCATCTAATTTTGCATCCATTATTTATGAAACTATTATTCCCCAATTCTAAATGCGCTCCTTCAAACAGTATAATATCTGCACCATAATAGAAACAAAATCCGCCTTTTACATCTAAAGTCGAATTTTTATCCATTCTAAGTATGCTACTTCTACCATTATCGCCATAACTGTCGCGAGCCATCCACAGTTCGCCATCAAGGTTTATAATTGCGTCTTTATTTAGAAAAAAATGATCATTTTTCGAAAACTGAATTTTGCTTATATTCCCATTCACATTTTTTCTGAAGGACTCCCTGCCAACACGAATGTAATCTTTCTTTTTCACTTGTTCATTGTATTTTTTACAAGTCTCATAAAAGCCTAATGTTTCCAAATCCTTCATAAATTCAATTTGTTGATCATTTACATTATCACAAGTCTCATAAGAAGGATTTCCCCGTTTAACATCATCTTCATTTTTTTCTACCAATTCAATTTTGTTTTTTATTTTGTATAAATATTCTTGACCCTTACTTGTTCTAACAATAACTGCCGATGTACCTTTATCATCATCCATGCGACTATCAATTCCCCAAAAATCCGCCAATGTAATGTCTGAAACTCTATTCCAGCCTTTACAAAAACAATGTTCACATGATTTTCTTAGCAAAATAGTATCTTTCAAGTACATAGACATATACACATTATCAAATTCGTCACACAATATAATCTCATCTTTTTCATTCTTAATTTTGGTACAAAAAGGGGATTTTTTCCATCCATTGATTTTATATTTAAACTCAATATTCTCTATCTTACCATATCTATTATTCAATTCAGTTATCCAACTTGCATAGGCTTTAGGTGAGGCAACTCCATAACATATAAGATCAACTGTAATCAGATTTGTATATTCTTCTCCTAAAAATGCCTTTAATCCTAAAACTTGACATGGTGTTCCACAAAACATTACCACCTTACCTTGGTTAAGTTTCTCTTGGACCCTACTATAAATATCCCCTATTTTACTTTGAACATATTTCGACTTCATTAATCTGTGCAAGTCTTCTGATTTATCTATTATTTCATGAATAACCATATTATCATTATCATATGCTGCTCCTGCTACACAACCTCTTTCAGCTAAAACAGCAAGCGCTATCTCTCCAAAAATTCCCCCTGATGTGCTTTTCACTCTAAAATTATCATCCAATGTTTTAGCTGCATATACTTTTTTTACTGGTGTATGTATAACGCTCCCACGATTTTTACATACTAACTCACACTTCCCGCAATTTATACATTTTTCCGAATATATATTGGGATAAGAAAAACCATCTTCTCCTAACCTTAATGTGATCGCATTAACCGGACATACATTTGCACATGCTTCACATCCTGTACAATTGTTTTTAGAAATCCAATTGATTTTTTGCATTAATAATTCTCCTCGTCTCCAACTTTGTCCAACGCTCCGGATGATAAATCTATATAACCGCATTAGAAAAGGTTTAGCTGATTGATAATATTCTCTCCTACATTTTCATGATTATCAATTCCAATTGCATCTGAACGTAACGTATTTATCCAATTTTCTAATGAAAACAACTCTGTTTCATCCACCGTCATTTCACCCAAAAGCAGCTCTTCAAATTTATAATCCTCAAATTTTATACAGTCTTTTATTCCATCTTGTTCGTATAAAAATAAACTATATTCGGATGTGTCAAAATATGTTCTCAAACTTCCAAGATGATTTCCCAAAATCCCCATTGGTGGATTACAATTTAAAAGACTATACGTTTTCCCTGTCTTTTTTTCTTCTTCAGAAACAATCTCCCCCTTTACGTCTATACAAGTTCGTTTCCCCTGTACATTTTCTATAAGAAGAATTCTATCTCCTACTCCTCTCATCCTAAATGGGATGTCATTTGCCACACGTAACAAAACCTTTTTCTTTTCATTTTTATCCAATAAAATTATTTCTTGAGTCTCAGAAGAAAACAAAACTATTTTCGTACCTAAAGCGGCTATTTTCGTATATCTTTCATCGTTTGGACTTTTAATTACCGAGAGTTGATCTGCATCCAAATTAACTTTAATTATAGAATTTGTTTTATCACATACCATATATACATTATTTTTAACTCTCGCCCTACTATAAAAAGTTACGTTTTCTTCGCTCTCCTTCTCCCCTAAGAGATTTATCTTCTTCATCTCTAATGAATCTAAATTAATTTTGAGCAAAAATGAAGCATTATATGGATAACATATCAACCAATTTTTCCATACTTCAGCCTCTTCAAATAAATAACTTGATATGTCTTTTTCTTTCGTTGTAATCTTAATCTTTTTAAATTTTTTCTCCGCGACATCGTATATTGCTAGATTTTTTGCGAACCCCGGTACTAAAATAATCCTTTGCTTATATTTGACTATTCCCGTATATAAAAATGCCTGGAATAATTTTTCTTCTGGTACGCTCCCGATCAATTCATATTGTAATGTATTTAAATCTAATTTGAACAACATGTTCATTCTTCCATGAATGAACCAAACTGCATTATCATCAGTATAATAAGCACATGGCCACATAGGAATACTCTTATTCCTTTTACTACAATTTTTTATTTTTGCATCTTGATACATAACTGGTTTATTTGCATATTTGAATAAAATAGAAACAGAACTTCCATCTCCATAATAAGCATCCGTCTCTGCAATTGCCCAATCCAAATCCATCCCCGTATCAAAAATGCCAATTTTATTGTCTTTGTATTTTTTTATAATTGCATGATATCTCTCAACCAACATCGGCAATATCGATTCTAATGTTTCCTCATACAATGGATGTGGTCTCCACCACAAAACTACATCTTCCTGCTTTTCAAAAAATTGTAATGTATCCTCAATTTTATCGAGCATATTATCACAATTAAGCAAATCTGCAAGACTCGTATTATAAAAAACGACTCTTTTTCTTTTTCCGTTTAAGCCATAGATTTTTTCCTTCCACTCTTTGGGCAGCCTATTATCATCACGTCTAGTTTGTAATACTCTGTCAACCTTCGGCGATCCCAGTCCCAGAATTCGTTTCTCCCAATTCGTGGCCACACTATCTGGACATTTTTTTTCTAAAACGTTTATGTACAGTCGTTTCATATTCTCAGATTGAACAATTGTATAATCCGAAAATATAACTCCTGGAGTCATGATAAATGGCTCCTTAGTTCTCTGAACAATAAGATCACTTGGATTAAATTCGTTTGAGACATAGTATGGAATGTATACTACTTTTCCAACATATTGTTTTAGTTCTTTAACATAATAATTTGGATGAATTGTTGTTACTCTATTATAATCATCATATGGATTATGAATAAAAACAATATCCGGGCACCTCTCCTCCATATTATACTCTTCATAATTTATGGTCGGAACATCATCCGGATACTGATCAATTTCATAATGTTCTTGCCCAAATTTTCCCTCTTTCGTCTTATCGAAATAAGGAATTGGTACAACATATGCTTCGCACTCTTCGCTCGCACATGCTGCCTTCCAAACGCTTTCCAACGAATCCCACATGGAAGCTTTATACGGCAAAAAGACCATTTCTATTTTATCGGATAAATCTAATTCTAATTGTGCTTCGATAGTCTTTATTTCATCCTGAACGTATAGCCAGTCTTGTTTCGAGATTGTCCCTTCCAAAATTTTTTTATGGCAAACATATAAACTTTCGCACAGACTCCCAATTTGTGATACCACCGGAGTTTCCTCTCCCCAGTGTTTCTCCAAATTATTACCAATTACATAAGCAGCATCTTGACATGTAACTAATGTATCCAAAACAATTGTCGAACTCTTTTCACTGAAATTTTGTACACACGCATTATAACACTGTCCTAATAATGCCCACTCATTAAGTATTTTTTTGCGATATAATCTGCTCATATCTGCTCCTAACTGTATGAAAAACTATTATAGTTGTACCTTTAAGAATTCATTTCCTGCTCGAATCGTCTATTTCGCTCCTTAAACTCATGATCTGTCCAGGTTGCTTCGTAGTGATGTATAGATTTGGTATAAGATAATAAACGCACCCTTCTTGTGTATGGGCATTTACCCGATAGTACTTTTTCCGGATATATCGTAAAATCCTGCTTTACCTGATATTCTCCATTCAGCGCAACTCCCTTCTGTTGGAAAATCGCTGTTTGTAAGACAGGACTGGCCGTCAAATCCATTGTTCCATCTTGCAACAGGAAATGCCGCATCTCATAATCATCTCTCAGCTTTCTTATGATCTCAGATCCTTTTACAGCTCCAAACCCCAATCCAAGATTAATCGACGACTCTCGTTCAAATCCAAAATAGGCATCCTGATAAAGCAGATCGTCCAGATTTTGTACTACCTCCACATCCGTATCCATATAAATGCCGCCATGATTATAAAGGATGTCCAGTCTTGCATAATCCGGTACAAAACCCCACTTTTTGCATTGATAGGCTTCATACATATATGCATTCTTTGTTACATCATAATTTGACTCATTCCACTCAACAATTTCATAATCAGGACAATATTTGTGCCAGCTTTCCATCCACTTCTTATATTTATCTGGAATAGGATTTCCTCCAAACCAACAGTAATGAATCACCTTTGGAATTCTTTGTTCTTTCGTAATTCTCAGATTGGCCGGCACCCATTTATTCATAGCCCTCTCTTCAAGAAGCATTCCATATAAATGAGTAAAACAAAATACCTGAATTCCCTGTAACAAATCCTTATTCTTTAGATCATCAACAACCTGATCATATCTTAGATTTGTTATAACCAGAACATAATTATTATCACGCACAGTCTGTAAAGAAGAAATTCCTTGTACCTCAATTAATCGGTTTTCAATTTTTATCATGTTGTCTTTTGCGTATGCGTCTATGCAAAACTTGATTTTTTCTATAATAGACGTTCCTTCAAACTCGCATAGGAACATATGAAAACGTTTACCAATTCCGTAACAAACAACCCCATCACTTTGATCTACGGCTGTCATAAATTCATCCAGCGTATACATATTTTTTCTCCTATTACAGACTATCCAAAAGCTTCTCTATCTGATTTATATAGTTCTCCAAATTAAAAGACTTAATAGTATCTTCACATGCCTTCTCTACGATAGTCTTATCATTCTTTATATAATAACGCAATGCATTCACAGCTTCTTCATCCGATTCTGTAACTTTTCCGCATCCGGCAACATTTGCCAGTAATCTTGCTCCACCAATCACAGATGAAACAAATGGTTTGCCTAATGCAACCCCTTCCAATAGAGCAAGTGGAAATCCTTCCGATTTCGAAAACATTCCTACTACATCACACTGCGCAACAATGGGAAATGGGTTGTCATAATAACCTAATAAATGAACCGATTGATCGATTCCTTTCTCAACCGCTTGTTGCTGAACCATCTCACACTGATCTCCATATCCCAGATAATACAAATGCGCACTAGGATTCTTTTCCAAAAATTTTTGAAAAATTTTCAACAATCGCAATGGGTTTTTATTATCTTCTACACGTCCAATGGAAAGTATCGCAGGATGTTCAAGCTTAATACAAGTCTCTTCATTTGCTTTTTTTCTAACACTTTCTACATCTATCCCATTACACAGCATTACAAACTTGTCTTTATGTTCAGGAAATAAGTCCAAAAGAGATTGCATTGTTATATCACTAATTGCAACAATCCTATCAGCTTTCTTAAATGCCTCACTTTGCAGCAACCGTTCTTCGCTCATCCTCTCTGTTGCCAAATCATATACATCTCCATGTATCCATGCAATACACTTTTTGCCCTTTGGAAGCAAAAATGAGGGTTTCAAATAATTGAATGAAACATAAATATCATAATCTTGTGGAATATATTCTTGTATTACTTTATCCCACTCATGATATACATAATACATCCTTGCTTTCCGATCAGCTGCATCCGCCAATGTATAATATGGATACATCCTTACATTTTCATGTATTGGTTCTTTTTTAATCGTGTCATGTATGATTTCCATAACTCCAATTTCGTATTTTTGAGGATTCAAATTGTTTACAATTAGGGTAAGGAGTGCTTCTGCACCTCCCCCCTTAGAAAAACAATTGATTATAAAAAAAACGCGCTTCATTCATCTTCCCCTATGCCGTTTTAATTGCTATGCAAACAAGTCACAAACAGTTATATCTGCTTTCACTCTCGTGACCAATTTCTTAACGAAATCATTTCTTCCAAGAACTCTCTTTTCTTCATTATTGTATAATTCTACTTCACCGTTTGAAAAGATAATCAATTTGTAACCATCCTCGAAAACAAACGCTTCAAATGCATTCAAATAAGTTTCTTTACCTAAACTGCTGTATAAAAATCGGAAATCCGGATTATATAACTCCGATCTTACGATCTTTATATATTCCCGATCAGGAACATTATAATCACGCTCATCTAATAATGATTTTATGATCTCAGGTATTTCTATCAGCGAAATGATCTTATTGCTAACCCCTACACCCATTTTTGAATTTCTTATCAGCAAAGGAATTTCGGTCCATTCCGCAGAACATGTAAAATCCAAATCATTCACATCCTGAATCTCTGTGTTTTTATCGAGAATCAAATTTCCATGATCGGCAAATACTACCATTTTACATTTCAGTTTTTCGAAAAAGGGTGTCACAACATCATCCAAATATCTTAAAGAATCTTCGTGCTGCTTCTTATAATCTGCTCGCAGCTTTCCTCCCTTTTGTGGCAGATAATCAAATAGCATTGCTGTACCTTCGGTTTTAATTTCGTCCTCTGTATATGGATTTGAGAAAGTAAAATGACTCTCGTATAGCTCGTGAAGATAAAATAGGGACCTCTTTTCACCCTCCCCATCTATTAACATATTCCATATCTTTTCCGTAACGGTTTGAAACTGGTTACTGTAAATAATTTCCTGTGCCTCAATAAAATGATCCATATCACCATATATATACAGATGGTCTCCACGTCGAATAACTTCTTGGGCAAATGAACAGTCGTCAATATCTACATAGTTCTTTTCAAAATAGCAAGTCCTCAAATCCATATTTCCGCTATATGCTGGAACAAGACTTTCATACGTAGATGTTGAACATGAATATGCATTTTGAAACACAAACGAGTCCTTCTTTAGGCACTGTAGAATATGTGGCATTTTGGTGCCGTATAAATCGCGGCGTCTAAGACCATCGAAGCAAAACATAATAACATTGCTAATATCAAATGATTCGGCAATTTTCAACTCTTCCTCATATAATTGTCCGATGTCTGTTCTCAACTCTTGATAACATTGCTTATCAGTTAAGCGATACAATTGTTCTGCTTTACTGCCAGCGGTCCGAAAATCTTTAATATGTAAATAATGGGTAATTAATTCCACCCACATTTGTTCATTACACTTTTTTCCCTGCCTAATCTTTCTTTGCAACAAATTAATTGTATGATAATGGTGATACGGATGATTATAGTAATAATAATCTGCATTCAAAAAGATCCCATTGCTTTCAAATTCATCATACAAATCAAGCAATCTTACTTCAGGATGTTTTTCTCTTAATCCTTGCTTTATCTCTTTTCTAAACTTGAAAGATGAAATAATAACAGAATCTATTTTTTGATCCTCAATTTCATCATCTTTTATAAATTTATATCCCGTATTATCAGACGATGTTGTATAATTATCAATAATATACTTTATTGGTTTAAGTTCATAGATAAAATCCGCCATTAACATTTTAGTATGCCCGCCATAACAATAAATGGCAGGATTTTTAGCCTCAGCCAAAAAATCCTGTATGGATTTCTTTATAATTAAATTTACTTTTTTTGCCTCAAGAGGTTTCTCCAACAAATACTTTTCAAAAAGATTATTATACTTTTGTTCTATCTTACTTTGCATATAATCCCTTTCTATATATTATAGAATTTGTAATATCGATCTTGTATATCCCATAACAAATTTATCTCATCAGAATCAAAACCTTTTTTCTGTAAACATTCCACAGAAATCATTGCTTCCGGTCCATGAATCTGTAATGCAGACAATGTAGTATTATATATATCACATGAAATCTTTTCCAAACGATGGTACAATGCAAGTGATAATCTGTGGTTTCCGTCAAATACTTCTCCCTGTTGATTTACACTTATTGCATATTCCGCATTATACCCATTTTGTTCCCAACTATTTATTAATTTTTCAAAACCCGAAAGTCGTTTTCTTGCAGTTTCTCTACTACAATGGATTCCCTCAGCTCTCAAATAAACATCATATCCGAAATCATTTTCTCCATAATAACATTCAATTGCAGCTAAACGAATTGCCATTCTAAGATCTTTTTTGCACGTATTGATTAGGCTTCTGATCTCTATACTTTTTCCTTTTTCTTTAATTCCGCCTAGTAACCATCTATACAAGAATGGATAAATCCATAGATACTGGCTCGTCCGTGGTTTTATATTTTCAACTATCTCTTCCAGATTCGACTCATGTACAGCTATACAAACTAATGTATTGCCCTCTATTGCTAACTCTTGTATGCTTTTTACACAGAAATTGTATTTACTTTCACCTTTTGCAACCCTACTCTTTACAAAACAAACCAGATTTTGTTCTATATGATTCATTTGCAAAACTTTATAGAACTTGTCTGCAATATACCCGGTACCATATATTACTATTTGATACTTTTTTAAGTCTTCGATATCCATTCTAATCTAACACCTCAAAAAGATATATAATCCGCTGTATGCGCCGGTTTTCTCTTCTCTATCGGTGGGTACTGCATATAATCATCTCCAAAAGAATATTTTAAAAATCCATCCAAATCTTTTGGACCTCTAACCGATAATCCTTCAAATAAAATATCTTGTGTTTCCAAATTCCACCGTTTTAAAAAGCCCCCGGTTTCTTCTTTAGATCCCCACCCAAAACAGCGGACTTTTGTAGCATCGCTATCTTTATATTTATGTGATAAATACTGCATTCCCTTATGCCCCCATGTTTTAGGAAGACAATTCAAGAAGAAGAAGCCTAATTTATTGATTCCTTTGCTGTTTCGAACCCCAACTTCTGAATATAAAAGTTTTCTGCAAATCCAAGATACGATTGTACATTCCTTATTGGCCCAATATGACGATGGTAGATTGTCATTCGGAAACACATCAATAAACACTCCATTTTTTGCAGTCATTTTTTCTTGACCGACTCTATGGTATACGGTTCCCTTTTTTAAAATTCTGGCATACCCCCAACGATAGCCTTTGTCGGTTTTATGATTTTGCAAAAAAAATTGTTCGTTCAATTCTGTTTTGCAAATTTCACAGAATCTTTCATACTCAGGCCTTAACATCCGAATATCGATATCATCATCCCAAGGTATAAACCCTCCATGTCGTACAGCTCCCAACAGGGTTCCCGCATCAATAATATATTGAATTTCATACTTTCTACATATACGATTTAACTCAGCCAGCATTTCTAATTCAACTAATTGTAATGCTCGTAAATTCTCAGGTGTGTAGCTTCTAATTTCCAAGTTCCATTCCTCTATAACTCAATAATTTTCTTTTGCTCATCTTGTAAAAAGGCTTCCATTACTCTCGCTAGTGCTATAGACTCCTTTTTGCTCATAATCTGCTTCCTATCATAATGGTTTATCAAAGAAACAAAAGCAGCTATTTCGTAACGCAATCCTTGTCCCAAATACATAGAAAAGTACTTTTCATTTAAATCAGTATTTTCATAGTGTATTTCAAAATTTTTTGTCATCCACCATGGTGCGTCTGCGATAATATTACCTCTCGTTCCTGAAATGACCAGATTTCCCTCTGATTTTACTCCTAAGCCAACTTTGATACTGGCAACCGCATGCTCGTATTCAATATCCGCTTTTGTGTACAAATCGATTCCATCTTTATTACAAAACGATTTAAAATGAACCTCTTTATAGTTGGTTCCGAATATTTTAAATATTGCAAGTAAAGGATAACTGCCTAGCTCTGTAAAGCTTCCTCCATTTTCTTCTTTTTGAAATTCCCTTCCATTTCCCGTAACCAACTTGGTAAATGCAGCCTCAGCATCTACAATCTTACCAATTTTTCCACTTTTAGCTGTGCTTATCAGTTTAATAAATCCAGGAGCATACGCTGTCTTTAATGCTTCTATTAAAATTACTCCCCGTTCCTCTGCTAACTCAAATAATTCTGTTGCCTGTTTTTCTGACAAAACCATTGGTTTTTCACACAAGACATGCTTGCCATGATTCAGGGCATCTTTTACATACTCATAATGAGTATTGTGAGGCGTTGCAATATATATCGCATCTGCATGCTCATATAAGACATCTATATCGTCCGTGTAAACCTGCAGTTCATTTTCCTGTGCTAAATTTTTAGCACTCTCCAAATTAGGATTATATACAACCTCCGTATTAATTCCACTAACATACTTCACTTCCGGAACAAAACGTTTTGCAATTCTCCCAGATCCAATTATTCCAAGTCGAATAATACCAAATCTTTTACCCCGAAGAATTGTGCTAGATATCCCCTTTGTTCTTTCAAGATACACCACTTCGCAATACTCACGCAAATGATCAAATTGACCTGTCCAATCAGATCCCACGGTAAAAATATCAATGCCATACTTCTGTATATCTTCGACTTTTTGTCCCACATGGTCTTCTATAATTATTTCATCAGCAAATCCGGTTTGCCTCACATGTTCAATACGCTCCATAAGTGAATCAACTACATTAACTTTTCCTCGAGCCTCATCATAATGTTCCGTAGTAACACCAACAATTAAATAATCGCCTAATGCCTTTGCCCTCTCTAGCAGCCTGTAATGACCCTCATGGAACAAGTCAAACGAACCATACGTTATTACCTTTTTCATGTTTCCTCCTCGAGTAAAAAAATCCCTTTATCCCTCTACATCCACTCGGCTAAACGAATCCCAAAACTGCCGCATTATTTTTTTGCTTCCCGTTGTAACACGAACCCAGTCTTTTAATAGCGAATTGTTATATGTTTTTATCAGAATCTTTTTTTCACGCATCATCTGCGCTACTTTCTTCGGATTTTTCTTTGTCCTAATGAGCACATAATTTCCATACTGTCCAATATAGTCATATGCACTTTGTTCTAGTTTTTCACACAGATATCGCTTGCCCTCAGCCTGTATATCTGCAAGTTGCTGCAATAACATTGGGTTTTTAAGTAACTCTGAAGCAAATAAAATTCCCATAGTATTAACATTATAGCTGCCTTCCGCATTATCCAGATATTTAATCAATTGTGGATTACCAAGAATATATCCTACACGCAGCCCCGCCATAGAACATAATTTTGAAAAAGTCCGCAAAATCAAAACATTATCATACTTTCTTATCAAATCTATCTGCGACTGCACACCAAAAGGTACATAAGCTTCATCAATAAATACAAGAGCTCCAACTTGGCATGCTTTTTCAATAATACGTATATATTCATCTTTTGAATATTCACTTCCGATTGGACTATTAGGATTCAAAAGCACGATTGCATCTGTTTTTGCATCAATTTTATCTATAATATCAGTAACTCTGATTTGAAACGATTCATCATAAGTGACCGTATCTAATTTAACGCCCTTCATTTCGGCATAAATACGGTACATCTCAAAACTCGGAGTTACAGCAATCACTTTATCCGTATCCCTTGTAAACGTCTCAAACATCAGTTTAATCCCCTCATCCGATCCGTTTGTCAGAGTTACCGCATCAGCTGAAAGCTGCTCTCTTTCTGCTATAAGCTGTATTAATTCTTCTTTGTACGGATATCCGGCAATTGTTTGAGTGCTGACCTTTTCCAGAGTTCTTCTCACAAATTCTTCCGGTAAACCTTCTGGATTCTCGTTCATATCTAACCATAAATAACCCGTTCTGTCTTCATGGTCCTTTACTCTTGTTATTTTTTTTAAATAAGGGTTTATATACATATTAGTTGATTCACTTTCTAACCTCTATTTTCCGTCAAAATCTCATTCGCTCTATAACGTTTCTTTTATTTTATAACTCTTTACACCTTTTCTCAACATATCTCCGTTTACTTTATTTCATTCATACACATTTGCTCCAACTCCTGCAATTGTTCATCCTCTGGAATCAATCTTTTTATCTGTGCAATAACAACTAATGCCTGATCTCTCATACCATTTTCAATCAGCAATTGTATTTGTTCTTTAATCTGCGTGACCAACATCTCCGTTTCGGATGTTTGCACATCTTTCTCTACCTCATCAGGAAAAACCTCGCCAATCAATCGGATAATTCCATTCATATCCAATCCATGATGTTGTCGTTTCTCGATCTCATCACAAAAATATTCCCACAAAGCATGATGCTGGTGTATAATGTGCAAGGTTTTAGTATACGCTGCATATTCTGCATTTTCTAGGGACTTTTTCCCTTCAAACTTCTCTGCGGAACGATTCATTGCCTCAATTAATATATCGGCAATTTCCTCAAATACATATATATGCTGCTCGTCCCATCGCAGCATTTCCACATATCGATCCAGATTTTGTACCTGACCTAATTTTAATCCATTACAAATGCGAATAGAATATATTTCTTTTTGCTTAACTACATCTAAGCACTCTCCTACAAAAGGTGCTATCTGTTGAGAATATAATTCTTCGTTATGAGACATAAAATAATCCAGCTCATCCAAATATTGCTGTGCGGACATTTCCGACAAGACATAATAATCCACACCATTTGTCGTTTGCTTGGTATTTAATCCTCTATAAAAATATGCTTTCGTAAGCATTTCATTCAGAAATGTCTGAAAAAGCTTTGTATTTCTCGAATCTTTTCCTGCCTCCTCGCATAATACACAAACCTTTTTGTAATTTTCCTTTCCCATGGCAGCCAAAATTCTTGCCGCATAAAAACTACCAATATATATTCGTGCCTCCTCATTATCCGGGGTGTCTGAGGTATTGATCATTTTGATTCCTGCCATTCCAAGTGTTTCCATCTGCATATAATCATCGATGGCACGATACTCCTGCAAAAGCTGTAACCGCCAACGCAAACGACCCGGTTCTTCCTTAATCATCTCTTCTAAGAGGACTTGATTCCGCTTAAAATGCTCAATCTTATCCGCTTCTGTTGCGTACACATAGCCATAATGTTCTACTACTGCTGTCAGATTCTTGTGCAGATTACCTGTCGGAGTTAAATACTCATGTATCCGGCTTTCAAAATGTAATTCTGGTGTAATCCGTGCCATACGCCCTACACGGGTATCTGTATATTGACTTCCCTCCATGTCCAAATAATTTCTTTGGATATAACTTGCCGATGTATAATTGTTACATTCCCCACTCTGAAAGAAGTCAATCAAATACTGAATATCCACAAACCATTCATCATCATCCAGATACAAGAACCACTGTCCTGAAGCTTCTGCTAATCCAGCATTTCTTGCCTTGGAAAAATCATTACACCACTGAAAAGAGAGAATCTTCGTTGCATAAGATTTCAACCTTTCCCGCATTGTATCATTACATCCAGTGTCTACTAAAATAACCTCTGTATCCACAACATCCCGCAATGGTTGAAGAGAGTCAAGGCAACGAAATGTTGTCTCGGTTCTGCCAGATACTAATATTGAAACTGTAAGCAAGTTCTGTTCCATAATAAGATTTCCCTTCTATTAATCATACAGCCCCTGTTGTTTCAGGTAGAGCAGTCGTGTCTGTAACGTAATTTCAAGTATATCAAGATCTGTTGGGACAATCTGTTTTAATTGATCCAATATTGTAATTGCCGCCACATAATTTTTATCTTCGATACACTTTTGCACTTCTGACATTATTTGAAGTTTAAGATTCTTTAATTCTTTTTTCGCATACATCTCTTTGTGCTGGTAATAATCATTAAACGCAAATAAATAATTTTTGATTGCCTGTGCGTATCCCGGAACCGACTGCGAGATCTCTGCCATGCGCCTAAGTGCTTCCTGTGGCTCACTCTCTTCGAGTGCTAACGCATCCGCGATCTGTTGCGCTACTCCGCCCATTTTCTTTTGTTCATCAGGATATTTCTGTACAAACGACAACGTAGCTCTTGCGAATTTTTCCATCCGCTTATGCATTTCCCCATAGTCTTTTGACGTCTCATCTCCAGAAAACGCTTCATATTCCGCCAGCATCACTTCAAGAAGATCGTATCGAATATCCGGTTTTGATTTCATGGCAAAGATCCGTTCTGCCGTATGTCGAACATCCAACGCCGAATTTTCTGCTACATACGATTTCCAGTGTTGTTCCCATTTTTCCACCGATATTTCAAGATAAATATCTTCTAACGCAACGCCTCTATTCTTTGCTTTTGTCAAAACCTTATCCGGCACACAGAATACATTTGATATACTGAAAAATAATCCTTTCACATCGGCAGCAAATACGTCTTTTTTCACTTTGGTATCCGCATCACAGATTTTTGCATACCACAGATACCAATGATCTACCGATAATTTTGCCAAATAATGAACTAATTGTTTATACCCTTTCGGATCCTGTTCCTCGTACGGCGCGATCTCTCCCAGTAAAGCATTTCTCAGCTGCGGATGATTCCACGCAAGCGATACCACATCCATAAAACATTTCTCGTATTTCAGATGCGTCATCGCCTCGACAATGTCTTTCATGAATCCATCCATCAGATAAACACTATCCTGCTCCCATTCCAAATAAGAAAAATATTGCTTTAAAGGCTTAGTGTTATTGTTCTTTAATCCACAGATAATAAGAATCGCGTATGCCTTTTTCAGTGCCATCTCATCATAAGCTTCACTGACTAACAACGCACCTTTTTGAATTTCCAAACGCGTCGGGTTCTGTTCCAGATAATCCTTAATCTGAAAATACGTTTTGATTGCGTGTTCTGCTTCAGCCCAATTCTGTTTGTGATAAAAAATCACACCATATAACAACATCACATACGCATGACAGAGTTCGCTTGTACGTGAATCATTAATTGCAAGTGCTCCTATCCGGTACGCTTCCTCTTCCTCATGTAAGAAGAGTTTTCCCTCTGCGGCCGCCACATAAAAGGTTCCGATATCGCGATTATCAACCGAATTATTAACGGCCTTAAATGCTTCGATACACTGCATTCCCAATTCATACATATGTGTATAGTCATGTACCGATCGATATTCCTGTAACAATTGCACTCTCCAACGCAATCGATCCGGTTCTTCCTGAATCATTTTTTGTAATAACTGTTCATTTCGCTTAAAATGCTCAAGCCGCTTCTCTTCACTTTCAAAAATATACCCTGTATGATATGCAAGTGCCTCTATATTTTTGCATTCGCCCTCTACCGGATACAAATACTCGTGAATCTTACTCTCATAGTGAGTATCTTTTGAAAGTCGGATCATACGGGAAACCCATGCATCGCTATAATATTGATATTTTGTATCATAAAAATTACGAACTAAATAATTCGCACATCCAAACTTCCGATACTCCCCACTTTGAAAGAACGCAATCAGCGGTTGTGGTTCTACAAACCATTCATCATCATCAAGCGTTAAGAACCACTCGCCCTTGGCCTGCATCAGTCCCGCATTTCTGGCTTTGGAAAAATCGTCACACCATTCAAACTCTACAATTTTATCTGTATATTCTTTTATAATGGTATGCACTTCCTGATTTCGACTCGTACTAACCAGTATCAATTCACATGGAATTGTCTCCATTATCGGCTTCAAAGAATCCAGGCATCTTCGAATCGTATCCGGACGATCCGATACAAGCATAGAAATTGACAAGACCGGTTTTGTTCCCATATCATTCTCCTCTAATTGAAAAAGGAAGAGCGAGGTTTTCGCTCTTCCTCTATGTTGCTATCTATTTTACTGTAACAGTGACAGTACACCCTGTGTTGCCTGATTTGCCTGTGCGAGCATGGACTGACCAGCCTGTGCAAGAATGTTATTCTTGCTGTACTCAACCATCTCTTCTGCCATATCCGTATCACGAATCTGTGATTCAGCAGATGTAGTATTCTCTACAACGTTATCCAGGTTATTAATAGTATGCTCTAATCGGTTTTGAATTGCACCAAGTGCAGATCTCTGATCCGATACCTTCTGGATTGCATCGGCAATCGCATCAATTGCATAAGTAGCTCTTGCACCGGTTGTATCTACAACACTTAAATTCTGAAGTCCAAGACCTGCTGCTGTCATAGTATCAACTGTAAATGTAATCTTGTTGCTTTCGTCTGCATCTGCACCTACATGAAGCCCCATTTGCAGTCCCTGTGTTACATCAACAGTTCCCTCTTTGATGATAAAGGTTACCTGAGTGGTGGTTCCCTCTACAAACTGCTTTGCATCGCTCCAATCAGCCTTAGTTCCCTTTGTATTTTTAAGATTAGCGGTTACCTCTGCCTCATGTCCGGCATCTGCTCCTACGGAGCTTGCCTTACGAAGTTCGTCCGCGATCAGGCTGTATGCCTTATTTGCAGAAATAACAGAAGCATCATTATCTCCGATTCCGTTTCCATCCCTATCGGTCATTGCAATCATTGTCTGCGTTCCGACAACAACCTTGTCTCCCTCAGAAACAAGTGTCTTTAAGGTGTCAAGTGTCAGTTTATTTTCTGCCTTATCCTCATTCTTAGCATTGCCTACAACGGTGTACTCTGTTCCGTTGATGCTAAGAGTCTTTCCATCAGCCAGCTTATCGGTCATTACTTTTGTAATGGTAGAAATAGTTGTACCAACGGTATATCCCTTGGAACCGATTGTAATGGTCTCGCCATACTTTAATGCACCCATCACAAAAGTTGCTGTACCGGTTCCGACTCCGGTAAGAGTACCTGAAATACCAGCATCATGCGCGTTAACTTTGGTTGTGGAAGTCTTTCCATTTCCCTTCAACAGATATGTCTCATTAAACTTTGTTGTCTCTGCAACACGATCCATCTCAGTAGTGAGCTGAGTAATCTCATTCTGGATTGCCTCACGGTCGGAGCTACTATTAGTTCCGTTGGCTGCCTGCGTTGCAAGCTCGTTCATACGCTGAAGCATTGAGTGAACTTCTGTCAAAGCACCTTCAGCTGTCTGTACTGCGGAGATACCATCCTGTGCATTAGTAGATGCCTGATCCAATCCCTTAATCTGCTTACGCATCTTCTCGGAAATTGAAAGTCCTGCGGCATCGTCTGCTGCACGGTTGATCTTATAACCGGATGATAACTTCTCAGTTGCCTTTGACTGAGATGAAGTTGTAATGTTTAACATTCTGTTGGCGTTCATCGCCTGCATGTTGTGCTGTACTACCATTGTTTGTTTCCTCCTTGAATCCTACGTAACGTCCTTGGTTACTTGTTTGATAATATTAGGCGCTTGCTGAACGCCTCGGGTAATGACGCTTGCTGGGCGCCTTTCATGGTGCTTGCTGGACACCATTTTTACTTGGTTACTCTTTATATCGGGCTCTTTACGGATTACTTAACCCCTAAAACTAAAATTTTAAAAAAAATGACAAAAAAGGTAATTTTCATAACATATCAGTAAGATTCCTTAAGACGCAAAAAAGGCGGCGGGAGCAACCCGTCGCCAGTTTTGTAATAGTAGTATAGCAATGAATAGCAAACAGCAATTAACCAAGTAAGGACAATACACCCTGATTTGACTGGTTCGCCTGAGCGAGCATTGACTGGCCAGCCTGAGCAAGAATGTTATTCTTGCTGTACTCAACCATTGTCTCAGCCATATCAGTATCACGAATCTGAGATTCAGCGCTTGTAGTATTCTCAACTACGTTGTCCAGGTTGTTAATTGTGTGCTCGAGTCTGTTCTGAACAGCACCGAGTGAAGATCTCTGGGCAGAAACCTTAGAGATTGCATCTGCGATAGAATCGATTGCGTATGTAGCCTTTGCACCGGTCTTATCCACAAGGTTTAATCCCTTAACTCCAAGTCCTGCAGAATCCATTGTATCAACAGTGAAAGAAATCTTGTTGTTCTCATCTGCGTCAGCACCTACATGAAGACCAATCTGAAGTCCCTGTGTAACCTCTCTCTTTCCTTCCTCAATAGTAAAGGAAATCTGAGTATTTGTTGAGCTATATGCTCCCTTGTTTACATGATCAGCAGACTTGATTTTAGCTTCATATCCAGCATCAGCACCAATAGAGCTTGCTTTAATCAGTTCGTTCTTGATTAATTCATATGCTTTATTTGCAGAGATAACAGATGCATCATTATCGCCAACACCATCAGCGGTCTTTCCACCAGTTGTATCTTCTGTCATAGCAACATATGTCTGTGTACCAACGATAACCTTAGCGCCATCGTTTACAAGTGCCTTAATATCATCCTTTTTAAGAATGTTTTCGGTACGATCTACATTCTTTCCATCGTTAGCAGCGACTGTGTACTCAGTTCCGTTAACAGTAATCTTATCTCCAGCATTAGCCTTTCCGATCTCTGTCTTTACATCAGCAATTGTTGTTCCAATGGTATAACCCTTAGATCCGATCGTGATTGACTCTCCATTCTTAAGAGCTGCCATCTTGAATGTAGCTGTACCAGTACCAACACCGGTAAGAGTTCCCTCGATACCAGCATCTTTAGCATTGATCTTAACGTCAGATGTCTTTCCGTTACCCTTTAACAGGTAAGTCTCGTTGAACTTGGTTGTCTCAGCAACACGGTCGATCTCAGTTGTTAACTGATCGATCTCATCCTGGATGGAAGAACGGTCAGACTCACTGTTTGTTCCGTTGGCTGCCTGAGTAGCAAGCTCGTTCATACGCTGAAGCATAGAGTGAACTTCAGTTAAAGCACCTTCAGCTGTCTGTACGGCTGAGATACCATCCTGAGCGTTTGTAGAAGCCTGATCAAGACCTTTGATCTGCTTACGCATCTTCTCAGAAATAGAAAGTCCTGCTGCATCATCTGCTGCACGGTTGATCTTGTAACCAGAAGATAACTTCTCTGTTGCTTTTGACTGCTGTGTTGTTGTAACATTGAGCATTCTGTTGGCGTTCATCGCCTGCATGTTGTGTTGTACTACCATAATAATTCCTCCTTGAATCTTTGTCCCCCGCGTCCTTGCGGTTCGTTGTTTGTTTGTGATGTCTATCCTGGCGGCCGTACGCTCCGTCAAGCTGTCGATCACGGTACCGTAATCAAAGACAACTCTTTGTTTACTTATTTTCTATATCGGAGAAAATCCCCGATACTTTATAGCAAAATAAGAAGAAAATTTAAATTTTCTCCCTGCTACCATATCATGTTGCGACTACTTCTTACCATCCATATATCTTGAGTCCATGTATCCGGAATGGGTCATGGTTTTGTAATATCCCGTAATCGCCTTACTGTTTGCACGCACATCCTTGGCATGCTTTCTTACCGTTGTGAACTTCTGCATCATCAGATCCTTGTTGCGCGCTTCCTGCGCCTGGATCATGATACTTTTGTCCGTCACGCTGCGAATGCGTTTCTGCAGCTCACGGATCGTATCTGCATACTGCTCCTTGTTCGCCTGCAGTTCTTCCTGAACCTGCGCATAGAGCTTCTCGAAGCCGCTATCCAGCTGATCAAGCTGGTCGATGCAGGCACTCTTGTCCTCCACCGTCTTGTCAAAGTCATCGACCGGAGTTGCCTGATCGGTCAGTTCCTTCTTCTGCAGATCATTCAGACGGATGATCTCATCCAGCACCTGTTCCTTCTTCTTAAGGCTTTGGAGCATGATTGCTAAATATGTTTCTGACATATACTTCTCCTGTTATGATACTGCCACGTTTGTTCCGTTAGCAGTCTTTGCCATAACCTCTTTCCATGCGTCACGCATCGTACGCAGATGCTTTAACACTTCCTCCAGAATCTCGGCATCTTTCTTAATGTTCGCATCGCGCAGGCGACGGATCAGATAGGTATATACGGCATTGAAATCCTTTGCTACCGGATATTTCTCATCCAGAGTGGACTGGAATTCGATGATGATACGCTCCGTTTTAATAATATTGGTGTGTGCTTTCTGGATATCGTTCTTCTCGATCGCCATAATCGCGATATTCGTGAACTTGATTGCTCCATCATAAAGCATCAATGTCAATTCTGCCGGTGAAGCAGTCAGTATTTTACTGTTGTTGTACGCTGCGTAGCCTTGATTCTGGATCATCGCAACTCCTCCTTAACTTCTTACGATTCTGTCACGAAGTGTGATTATCGTTTCGCCACAACCATTCCTTCACGAATCGGTTGTGTGCGAAAAATGTTCTTATATTTTAGCTTGTTCCAAGCATAGAGCTGAGTGAGCTTGTCTGGCTCTGCAGCTTGGATAAAGCCGTCTCCATGTTGGAGAACTGCTTATAATAGTAATCCTCCTTATCGGACACCTTGCTCTCCCATTCCTTGATGGTCTTGGACAGATTGGAGTATTCCTTGTCCAATTCCTTATCGTTATAGATCTTGTAACGGGAACGCAGGCTGCTGGACTGCATCTGATCATCCATCGCCTTATACAGGTTCTTGCTGAGCTGCTGGAAGAAGCTGACAACCGTGTCAGGATCCTTCGTGATCGCATCCATCAGCTTATCCTTGTTGCCGGATGTATTCTCATCATCCTCGTCACCATCAATATGATAAGCATTCTGCTCGTTCGCAGCTGCATTCAGATATCCGAGCGTCTGGATACCGAAGCTGGACAGTGAATAACTCTTGCCATTGATCTCGATTCCACTTGACATGGATGTCATCATAGAATTCATAATGGAACTTAAGGAGTTATCGCGGCGAAGAAGTGAATCCTTGATCTTCGTCTCCCACTTCTCGATCTCTGTGTCGGACATTTTATCCTTCTCATCGTCGGTCAGTGGCTCGTAGCTTCCTGCGGAATCCGCGTTATAAAGCTTGGTGATCTCATTGATGATATTGTTGTATTCCGTCAGGAAATCCTTGATCTTATCGTAGATTCCCTGTGTATCGGTCGTGGTTGTGATCGTAATTGCCTTGCTGTCATCGAGTGTCGACAGATCGACATTCTCCGGATCGTCCACATCGTCCGTAACACCGGTTACGGAAATATTGAGTCCGTTGACGGAAAACTCATTGGTGGTATTCGTATACTTTACACCATTTAACGAAATAACCGCATCGTGGCCATCGATCTTGACTGCCTGATTGTCATAAGTATTATTCACGGTATCGAGACCAAGCAGACCGAGCAGTTTCTTTGATGATGCACTCTCCTCATCCGACATCTCAATTTCATCCATAACGACCTTACCGTCTTTATCTTTCACGAAATTGCCGTCAGCATCCGTCTTTGGAATCTGCTTTGTCGTCGATGCACTAATCGTAAAATCAGCAGCTTTTCCAGTATCTTTCGAACTTACAAAAAGACGACCGTTGTTCTCATCAAAGCTTGCATTCAGCCCATTCTCGCGAAGTGCGCTTACCACATCCTGTACTGTGCTATCCTTACCAAGCGTTATCTTCTTGGTAACCGCCTGTCCCTTTTCATCCGTTGTATGGATATCTAATGTTGTATCTTTGCCATCCGTATAACCAAGTGCACTCAGTTTTGTCTCAGATGTTATCTTGATAATGTTGCCATCCTCATCTCTGCCGTCCGTCTTCTCAAGTGACGTTGTACCGTCCGCATTGGTCACTTCCTTGCGGAGTGCCAATTTACCACCAGTCAAATAACCGGACTGTGCGGTCGACAACACATGAAGCTTCTGTGTTCCGTTGACAGCATCTCCACTTGCCGTAACCGTCGCTTTTGTCGTGTCGGAAACAGTTGTCTTCTTCATGCTGTACGCACTGGAATAACGAAGCTTGCCCACGCTGTTGTACAGGCTGTACACCTTTGTATTTAAATTCTTCCAGGTCTCCTGCTTCCAGCCTAATTTGGTCTGTTCTTTTGTATATTTCTCTGTCTTCTGGCTATATGCTGATACCAGTTCCTGAACAATCGCATCCGTGTCCAGTCCGGAATTGATACCCGATACTCTCATTGCCATAGGGGTTCCCTCCTAATTCTTCTTGCCACGATCTCTACTAACTTTATTATCTCTTCTCGTCTACCATAAGTCCTGCCATCTCCCAGACTTTGGCGATCATGTCCAGGGTCTTCTCCGGCGGGAGTTCCTTGATGACTTTCTTGGTGTCTTTATCTACGATCTTGATGGTTACGCGGTTCGTTGCCTCGTGGATTCCGAAGATTGCCTCTGAATTGACCGCCTTCTTATTGATATCCTCCACCGCTTTCTTGATCTGCGCGTTCTGCTTCTCCTGATCCTGCTGCTGCGCATTGCTTCCGGTGCCTTCGCCGCTTGTCTGTTTTGTGTCTAACGCAACCGTTGCCTTCGCGATATTGTTTGAGATGCCGACATTCTCTGTCTGTTCAACTTTTGTTCTTGCTTCTTCTCTTGTTTCTGCAGCTGACGCACTTCCCTGATATGTCATTGCTGCACCTTTGATTGCTTCAATTCCCATGATGATGACCTCCTGTTTTCATTCATGCTGCTTTTCTGTTGAACTGAAATCCTTTTATCTAGAAGAAATATCGGAGGGATTCCTATAAAAGTTAACCCTCCGATGAATTTTATCCCATAATATTTTTTAACGCCTCGAAGCTGTCTGCATGCAGTGCCTCTTCGTTCTCTTTCTGGATCTGTAAGTAGACTTCCTTACGGTATACCGGCACATCCTTCGGAGCCGAGATGCCGATTTTGATCTGATCGCCGCGGATCTCCAGCACGGTGATCTCGATATTGTTGTTGATTACAAGGGCTTCGCCTTTCTTTCTTGTCAATGCCAACATATCTATTCACCTGCCTTTTCTTTCTGGTCTTTCAGAATCTGATATACTTTGTATTTTACCGGATAGTCATCCTCAACGATAAGCTGGACGCCTTTGTGGGTGTCCATGTTGATGATGAGCGGTGCTTTCAGATTCACGGAAAAATCCTCCACCTTCTTTGGGACGGTTACCGTTACAAGGATATAGGTGTTCTCTTCATTCAATTGTCCGAGCGGTGCAATCATCGCTTCATTTACGTTTGGTTTATAGTCTTCTTTGACTGCCAGCGGCTCCATAACCGGAAATGCGATATCCGTGTCGTCCATGGACTGCAGCCACATGATGGAATTATGCTTCTTCTGCTTCTCCTCGTCGAAAATTAATGCGAACCGGTTCAGGTCCGGAAATCCGATCATGCCTTTTTCCAGGGTTATGATCTTGTCATCTGCGATTTCGATCTCGCCGAAAATTCTTGTTTTTGCCTTCATGGTCTTTTCTCCTCTCGCTCCGCGATGAATTTATGAAAACTCAAAGCCGGATTGTCCTGACCCGCTGCTCCGCGGCTTTGCCCCCGGCTTTCAGTTTTTTACAAATAATCAAGCAATGTCTGCTTTCCAACCTTTGCTGCTGCGGTCAGGCTGGAAGTGTATGCATTGTAAGATGCGGTATAGTCGATAATGATATCCGAAATCTCACGATCATCATTGCTGGACTTTAACTCCTCAACGGTGGTCTTCTGGTTCTCGACACGGGTCTGCGTCAGATCCAGACGGTTCTGCAAACTACCGATGTTTGTGATCGCATCATTGACGTCATTTAAATAGTTATCAAAATTCGTGATGTACTGCTTGTATGTTTTCTTCAGATTATCGTTTGCATAATCCGCTTCTTTTTGTGCCGCATCAAGATACGTCTGAAGCACCTTCTGCGAATCCGCATCCGCGTAGGAATCACGCTCCATCATCTGCTTAATCTTGTCCACTTTATCATTGGCTTCGATTGCCTTGCTTACGATGTCGATCATCTCGGTCACATCACGTCCGATGCTCGTATCAAATACTTCGCTCGCCTGTGTGTTGGCAGGAAGTGTGATTCCGCTTGAAATCTCGAAGAGAATCTGCTGATTCTCTTTCGTGTATGTGACAGCCTCGTTCATATCCGGCGTCTTCATTTTACAGTCATAATAGTACTCCGGTCTTGCCTCTCCTGCATCGAAACCGGTCTTCGTATAAGACATGCTGAATTCTGCCTTGGTCTGTGCCATCGTGTGCGCAATGTTCTTGCCGAGCACGAGTTCGCCGGTCTCTTTCAAGAAAATCACGGCATCTTTGTCAAGCGTTAAAGCATCATCTCCATTTGCATTTACCGTTGCGGCGCGCCACTGTTCCTCGTTATCGTACACGATGATTTTGCCGTCTGAACCCGCTCCGTTTGCCACGTCTGCTGCGGATACCAGTTCCATCTCGGTCGTATTGCCACCCGCTGTGTAAGAGAATTTATCAAAAGAATCCACCCCATCATATGCCAGACGCAGTCTGCTGTATGTATGTGTGCCGATCTCTGTCGTACATGCGGTATTCGCATCTGCCGGGACGTCTGTCTCACCGAAATAGTAGCGGTGTTCCTGCAGATCCTGATAAGTAAATTTCTGGTCAATATTATATGTCGTATCCTTCTCGTCCGTCTTAAATGTCAGCTGGGAAGAAGTACGGTATCCGGTAAATACGGTACGTCCCGCATAGTCCGAATTTCCCTCGCTATAAATCTGATCGCTCATCGCCTGCAGCGACTTCAGAATCGTACGGCGGTCATCTGCGGTCAGTGTATCGGTTGATCCGTTGACACACTGGGTACGGATATCGGTCAGGACTTTCTTCATATTGGTTAATGCCGTCTCGGTCACGTCAAGCCAAGCGTTGGCATCTGCAATATTATTATCCAGATACTGTGTAATATGGCTTAAGTTTGTCTGCATACGCAGCGAGCGAATCGCGATAACCGGATCCTCGGAAGGACGGTTGATCTTCTTCTGCGTCGTCATCTGCGTATTGTATTTGTCAACCAGCACCTTGTTGCCATTGATGTTGGACTTGGTGTTTGCAGTAATCATGTTGTTGGTTACACGCATGTGTATTCCCCCTTTTTGTCACTCATAAGGCTTTATACATCCATGTTTGTATTCATGGCGCTTCCCTGCGCCACTATAGTATAGATCGGCTTAAACACCCGTTTCATTAATCAGTTTGTCGTACATTTCTGACATTACGGAAATTACTTTGGATGCCAGGTTGTATGCATTCTGGAATTTGATCAGGTTTAATGCCTCTTCATCCTCATCGACGCCCGATACGGATGTTCTCTGGTTCGCTACCGCCGTCTGGAGATTGTAATAATTCTTATAACTGATGTTCGTCTTGTCGACATCTACGGTGATATCGGACAATAATGTCTCAAGGAAGGACTCCGCGTTGTCGCCACGGAACATGGTTACATCCTTCTGCAGCTTGAGCAGTTCCTCGACCACATCGTACTTTGCTTCTCCGTTAACGATCTCGGATGATGTTGCAAAATAGTTCGGATTCTGCAGAGAGGTCGCATTGACTGCGATGTTGCCTGCGGTGTAACGGAAATAACTGTCATCCTTCGAACGGATCGTGTACGGTGTTCCGTCCGTTGTCACTTTATCATCAAAATCATTTGCATCGTAGGTATAGCCGGCCTTGGTCTGTCCAACGAAGAAAGCGCCCATCGGACTTCCGGTGAGGTCCACGCCTTTTTTCTCAATATCGTTGAACATCTTCACAAAGTTGCGGACAAATTCCGTGATCTGTGACTGGTAATACGGCACACCGAGCGCATCCACCGTCTCGCCGCAGACCAGCTGCGATCCTTCCATATTCGCCGCACGCTCCGCCGGAATCTCCTCGGTCAGGTTAAACTTGATGCTCGTGATACCATCCGGGCCGATCGTCGCCTCCCAGCTATCATAGTTGTAGTGGCGGCTGTTGATCGTAAGGATTCCGTTATCCGGCAGATTAACTGCATTCATATCGGTTGTGCTCGGGAACGTCATCGTGATACTGCTGCGCGTCGCGCCATCCGCATCGGTTGTATTCTCAACGCTGTCTACCGTTCCTGTCATGTTCTCTGCATTGTTACCATCTCTTACTGCAAAAAGCGCCTTAAGACTTCCTCCCGCAGTACCGGATGTCGCCGCGAAATCCATCCCGGTGTCGGACCAGACGATCGAGTACAATCCGTCCGCATCACTCTGGTTATTTTTATAATCGGATGTATTGCAGTCCAATGTCCGGTAATCGTTTCCATCGACCAGAACCTGTCCGTTGATGATTACGCGGTAATTCGTTCCGCCAAGGTTCTGTCCGTATGTATTATGTACTTCATATTCCTGTGTCTCAACATTTACGAGTTCGGAAAGTTGATCGATCAGGTTCGCTCTCTGGTCGCGAAGCTCATTCGCATGTCCGCCGCGGACCTCGATCATATTGATCTCTTTATTTAGGATTGCAACCTTCTGCGAGATCGCATTCACGGTTTCCACGCTGCTTTTGATTTCCTCGTTGGCATCTTCCTGCATCTGCGTCAGGTTTGTGGACAACTCGTTAAAATAGGTACACAGACTCTGTGCCTGATGGATGAACTGGTTGCGGACGCTGACTTCTTCTCCCTTCGTCTTTAAGGTATCAAGTCCTGCAAACATCTTGGAGAAAATTGATGTAAATCCCGTCTGTGTGCTGTCATCCTTGATCACGTCCTCCACCTGATACAGATAGTACAGCTTCTGCTCATAGTAACCCTTGCTGGAGCTGTTCTGCCAGTATTTGGTATCGTAATAGAGATTTCTCTCCTGTGTGATCGCAGTGGCGGTAACACCGGTTCCGGTACTTCCGTAGCGACTGTACACACGGATCGGATCCGTCGACTGCAGTGTCGTTGTCTGTCTGGTATATCCCTTCGTCTGCACATTGGCAATGTTGTTGGCAGTCGTATTTACCGAAGTCTGAAATGAGGACAGAGCACTTGCCCCAATATTAAGTCCGAAAAATTGTGATGGCATATTTTACTCCTCCTGTTCCCTAAATCACTACTTACTTAAGTCCCGTGACGATCAGTTCCGTCATCTCGCTGATCACATTCATGAATCGGCTCGCTGCGTTATATGCAGACTGGAACTTGATCATATAAGTCAGTTCCTCATCGGATGACACACCGATTACCTGCTGGCGCTTGTTATCTACGGAACTTACGGTTCCCTCCATCGTCTCAGTCGCTGACTGATAAGTGTTTCCAATGATTCCAAGCTGCGATACCATCTTGTCATAATATTCCTCAAAGGTACATGGCTTCTGATCGTCCGGACTGAGTACCATATCCTTGACGTTCCACGCATTCGCCAGGCGGTGTCCGAAATCATAATCAACGGCTCCGTTGGCAGTGTAAGCCGGCATCAATGTAATCTGTCTCTTGAGATCCGAATTGATCGATACCGAACCGATGCTGTACATCGTGGACGTATTGTTCGGATCCTCTTCATTATATATATAATAGGTCTTGCCGTCCGTTCCGGTCACTTCCGTATAACGATCCACGCCGACCCTTGTAAAAAGCTCTCTCGGTGGAAGCTTTCCGTCCACACCTCTCGCACAGTTGTCTGCGTCGAGAATCTTTGTGCCTGCCGGATATACCGTACCATCCACAGAAGTAATCTCCTCCTGTGATTCCACATTCGGACAGTACACATCATTCATCGCTTTCACGATTCTGGAAAAAAGCGTATCAATCTGGGCTTCCACTTCCATTACAGTACTTCTCGATACCTTGTCGTACGCCTCGTTCGTCGTAAGATCCGATGCTACTCCGTATCGGTCTCCTCTTGCGAGCATCTTGGATTTGATTCCGCCTATATCGGTATTCATCTCGGTCGAGATCGCATCCTCAAGACGAAATACCGAGACGTATTTTTCATTCGCTGCGTCTGACTGCTGCGGCCAGTAGGGGGTATAGAAACCGGTGCCTTTGGCAGAATTCAGACCAATATTGTTGCATCTGTGGTCATCAATAAAACGTACGCCCTCAAAATCGACGAAACAGAATCCGGTCGCATCCTCTGTTACGTCCATTCTTCCGTACTGTCCGAGTTCGTCCAGCAGGCTGTCTCTCTCATCGCGAAGCGTCATAGCCGTCTCAACGCCACCCGCCTCTACTTTCTGAATTTTGAGATTCAGTTCATAAACACGGTTTCCAATCTCATTGACACGATCAACGTCATCTTTAATTTGCTGGTTAATGTTGGATTGATAACTCTTGAGATCCGAATAGATCGACTGACTTCTGGTTACCAGCAATTCCGCTTTTTGCAGAACAAGGTTCTGATTGGTGGAGATTGCAGGCTTCGTGGAAAGTTCCTGAAACGCCTGCCAGAGGTTGTTCACGCTCTCCTTGAACTGTTCTCCATTCAGCTCCTGCATCAGGTCTTCCACATAAGTTGCGACCTCATACTGCGCGGAGTAGAATTCCTTTCTGCCGGTTTCCTGACGGTAAGTCTTGTCGAGAAAGATATCTCTTGCATGTGCAACATCGCCGATCGACACGCCCAGTCCTGACTGCTGCATGTTAACACGGCTTGTCTGATCTTTGATTTTGATATAATTTTTGTCTGCAAAGCGAACCTGCTCACGAACATATCCCTTGGTGTCTACGTTGGCAAGGTTATTTGCAGTTGTGTTTAATGCATTCTGTGCATTCTGGAGACCCGATGCTCCGACATAGAGAGATCCGAATCCGTTTGCCATACCCTGTTCCTCCTTCATGAACATCAGCCATTCCAATCCGCTGCGCGAAGGGCTGACGCTGCATGTTAAGTTTTCACAGAAAACTTAACACTTTTTTAGCTCGTAGCATCAAAGCCACCACCACCCAACAGAGAGCCCGTGTTATAGGCACTCTTGTCGTAATTGGCAGTCTCAGGGGCCTGACGAAGGCTTTTGAACAAAGTCATGTCGAATTCGTTTAACTCGATTGCCTGACGGATCAGAATCGCATTCTGATCGCTCAGTGTCTTCATCTGATTGGCTGCGGTAAGCAGGCTGTCTCTAGCCTCGGTAAGCTGCTCCTGTACTTTCGGCTGCGTGTCCAACAGAGAGATCAGTCTTGTAACTGTCATCTTTCCATCGGTTCTGCCAAGTACCGTCGCAATATCCTTAAGGATCTGGATCTGCTTGTTGCTGTACGCGATCAGATCATCGCCTGCCAGCTGTTCCTTCGTTGTAATCTCCTCAAGCGTAGCAACATCCGCTGCGATCAGAACATCCTTCTTGCGTTCTTCATAACCGACGAGCGTTGTATAAATCTGCTTTTCTGCTTCAAGTACATTTACAAGTTCTTCTACTAAACTAGCCAAATCCAAATCCTCACTTACTAAATAAGACTATTATTATACTTCTCCAGCAGCTTGCTGGCGAAATCGCCCGGCTCAACGGAATAAGTTCCTGCGTCAATCATTGACTTAAGCTGTGCAACCTTGTCCTCCCTGATGTCCGAAGCTTGTGATACTGCAGTCTTTGCAACCTGATAATCACGACCAGCCTGTGAGATGGATACCTGATCTCTCGGTGCACTGACACCGGATGTCTTCTGTGTCTTGAAGTTACTCTGTACGCCATACAGCTGCGCAACCTGGTTATATGCATCAATACGCATAACAGCATCTCCTTTCTTCCTTGAAAATCTAAATGACATTTCTGTCATCAATAAGCTTTCTACATTGTTTATCGGTTGTTTGATTGGATACTTTAGCTTCTATTTCATATTTTCTCATTTTATTCTCAAATTTATTGCGATACTTCAAGGCCCTATATCGAGACATACGTTCGAGTTTTGTCAATATTCTATTGACAATCGAAGACTTCATGCCTTATACTTAAATCTCCGAGTAGCCGGGGTGGTAGCGGTACCTTGAACCAACAATCCGCTATAGTTGGGGTGATATCTCGTAGAGGGTCCAAACGGTGGAGCTGCCCTTGGTAAGTGGCGTTGACGTCTGGGTCTTACGCAATGGGAATCTGTGAACCGGGTCAGGGTAGGAATACAGCAGCTCTAAGCAGAAGCTCTCATGTGCCGTAAGGTCGCCTGGAGGGAGTTAACTGCTAAGGTAACGTCTGTCGAATGGATTCGAAGCGGGATACTCGGATTTTAATTATCATTTATATATGGAAACACAATGATGCTCCGCCAAAGTGGTGGAGTTTTTCTTTTCTGTTTTGGTTTATTGAAATAAACCTTGACATTTTGGGTTGATAGTTATAAACTTGTTTTAAGGTTGGTGGTTATAAACCGTCTGATATGAAATACGAAGCAGCCTGCAGATGATTTGTGACCACGTATTTCAAACTATGATATGGAGGGAATTCATATGGAATACGCAAAATTATGTGACAGTGACTACCGCTTCATGTGTGTGGTCTGGGATCATGCACCGTTGGGCTCCGGAGAACTGGTAAAGCTTTGTCAGGAGGAGCTCGGATGGAAGAAATCAACAACTTACACGATCGTGCGCAAGATGTGTGAAAAAGGATACATCTCCAACGAGAATGCAACCGTCACGGTTCTGATTCCAAAGGCTCAGGCGCAGAGGGAGGAATCACAGTATTTCGTTGACCGCACCTTTGACGGCTCTCTTCCCAGTTTCGTGGCAGCCTTTCTTGGCGGAAAGAAGATTTCCGGCGAAGACGCAAAGAAGCTGAAGAAAATGATTGACGAACATAAAGAAGCCTAGCGGAAGAAAACGATCCATGAACACAAAGAATCTTAGCAATAGAAACAACGAAAACAACGGAAATGATGTATCCTGCAGATGGCACCATGATAAACCTATCTGCATCCGATTGCTCAGAAAGGAATGGCTATGTTAAGCGAATTAAGTCAAATTTTCCTTACTTTTTTACAAAAAAATATGACCGTAGCGGTTGTAATCTTCGCAGTTCTTCTGGCGCGCCTGCTTCTGCGCAGGATGCCAAAGAAATACTCCTATGTTCTTTGGTCACTCGTCGGAATCCGCATGGTCTTTGACCTGCCGATTGCCTCAAGGCTCAGTGTATTCAATCTGTTTCGTTCCTTTGCCGGCCGCGCATCGACTGCAGAAACGATGTTGTCCCCAAAAGGCGTAACAAATCCGGCCGGTACCACTGCTGCTTCCGGCGCAATGGGCACAACCGGAACCGCTGCTTCCAATGCGATTTCCGGGAATGCAGCCGCAAGTGTTACGGCGCATTCCCTTAGCACAACCCAGATGGTCCTTGGAATTCTTGGATGGATCTGGCTGATCGGAGTCGGGCTTTTCGTGGCATATGGTATCTATTCTTATATCAAATGCAGGATGCTTGTGCAGACAGCAGTCCTTGCAAATGATATCGATCTGCCTATCTCTTCGCGCAGCCACGTATCCGGTCGGAAGGCGCATTGGTTTGCAGGTTCAAACATAACATCCGTTATGCAAAAAGGCGGCATAACCGTATGGGAATGCGACCGGATTCCTTCGCCTTTTGTCCTTGGAATTCTCCGACCGCGGATTTATATCCCGTTCCGGATGGGCGAGCAGGAACAAGCCTATATTTTAGCACACGAGCAATATCATGTGCGGCGTCTCGATCCGCTTTGGAAGCTGATCGCGTTCCTGCTGCTTGCCGTATACTGGTGGAATCCGCTGGTATGGATCGCCTTTTTCTATATGGTACGTGACATGGAGATGAGCTGTGATGAGGCGGTCATTGAGCAGTTTGGCAGCAACATTAAACAAGGCTATAGCAACTCTCTTCTGGAGTTCGCGATGGAGCGTCATCCGTATTCGTTCGCTCCGGTCGCTTTCGGAGAGGGTGATGCGGGAAGGAGGATTAAAAACGTGTTGAATTTTAAGAAACCACAGACATGGCTTGCGATCATTGTGATCGTCCTGCTTGTGATCGTCGGCATCAGCTGCCTGACGAACGGCAGAGATGCAAAACAGGATACGCAAAACACACAGACAAACAATTCCGAACAGGTTTCCCCGGATACACAGGACAACCAGCTACAGGGAACGGAAATACCCGAATCCCAAGCGCAGGCCTCGTCGGAATTGAATAGTGCGGCAGAGGGTACTACGGAAGTTTCCGACAAAGTACCGGTAAAAAGCCTGATGAAATGGGCACTGGCTTTCTGCAACCGAGATGTCGTCAGCGTCAAGGATCTTGCCAGTGAAAGTGCGTTAAAAGATCTGAAGGATCAGAATCTTCTGGATGAGAATGATAACCTCGGCTGGTCCAGTCCGTGGCCGATGGCAGAATTCGATGATGGTAAGGCCGGATATCAGATTACGAATGTAGATGCGGATAAGAATACCGCAACGATTCTATACTATGCCTGGACATCTGATCCACATATAACGGCTTGGACCGAGACGCTTCACTACGAAGTGACAGATGGAAAGTTAGAGGTGATCAGCGAGGAACTGAAGATGCTCGACGTGATTTCCAGCGGTGCAGAGTTTGAAGCAGCTTATCCAAACGATATTACAGACACTATGATGGATTATCAGACAAACGGTCTTGGCAGAACGCTAAACGACCATGCAATGTCCGCAAACGGAATGAGTCCGGACGGCAGCTACAACCTGACGGATCCGGTTGAAGCGGCCCGCTATCTACTGAATCTGCTGCCAAATGATCGTAAGGTGGAAATTACCGCCGACAAAAAGGGGGATCTCGTTGACCTCACGGTTCATTTTACCGAAGATGATGTGACACACACGATAACCATGGAGCGCCCTTGGAGCACAGACGGCATATGGGTTGTGCGTCAGATTGATCCGCCAATTGCTATCAATATTGCAGATTAAAGTAACCATCCAATTTATGTACCCAACTACTCTACAGCAAAACAGGAGCGAACCTTACGAGGTTTTCGCTCCTGTTTCACTTATATGATTTATTTTAAGTTAGGATATGACTTTTTAAGCAAAATAAGGTTGGAAAAATGGCAAAAACAGATAGATTTTGGGTTGGAAAAATCACACACGGAGAAGAGCAATGCCCTTCTCCGCGTTCATTGTACCGTATGAATTTTACTGAAGTAATGATAAAATGCCCTGTGTTGACTGATTTGCCTGCGCAAGCATGGATTGTCCCACCTGTGCAAGAATATTATTCTTGCTAAATCCAACCATTTCTTTTGCCATATCGGTGTCACGGATTCTGGACTCTGCAGCGGTGGTGTTTTCCTCTGTGTTCTTGTTTGCCGCATATGCATGCTCCAGACGGTTCTGTGATGCGCCGAAGTATGAACGCATTTTTGAAACCTGATCCATGGCGTTGTCTAAGATACTGAGGTCGGATGGGTTGTAGACTTCGACGCTATGCGGTATCGGTTTTGAAATCGGATTTTTGGGTTCCAGTATAGTAACCTGATATTCCCGCTCTTCCATTTTTCCTGGCGAAATCACTTTACTGTAAAGTAATGTCCTCTCTCCATTTTTATATCCATATTTCTCATCAACAATCTCCGGCTCAACCATAACCAGACCTTTCACCGTCTTTGTGACCTCTTTATACTCCATATCATTCAGTTTTTTATAATAGTCCTTTAACCTTGATTTATAATTATCATCGTATATAAAATTTCTTTTATAACGATTTACATTGTATCCGTCCAACCCCAAAGATTTTGTCGAAATGCTCCTCAATTCTAAAGGAATGGAATCTCCAACGGTTGCACTTCCCTGAATCTGGATCGATGGATTACCATTCGGTGTCTCCATATAATGTCCTTCCTGAATTAGTGCATCATATGTATATTCACTATATACCCCGGAAGCAGTTTGAACCTTTTTTGCCTTTGCTTCGTTTTGATCTGTAAGCGAATCGGTATCTCTGTAATCATATACATACAATACGGTCTTTTTCGTTGGATCTTGATCTCTGTCCTTATCGTACGCCACCCTTTCATAGTGAGTCTGCATGTTATCTTCCAGTCGTTCCTTTACCTTAACGGTTAGATCCTCCGCAATACTCTGTGCCAATTCCTTGGCTTTTGCATTACGTACCGTTTTATCTTCGATCTGATAGAGATTATTGATTGCCTCAATATATCCTCCCTTACTTTTTACCCCGGACTGGGTTTGTAACGTTCCATCGTCATTTTTTATATAGCAAGTATATGTAAACTCACAGGAAGATAATGAAAGATTGGCCTGTTTTTCATTCCAATATCCGCCCATCTGTTCAAAATTATATGCTTTATACCCATCCATCTCTCCTGAAAAACGGATTGCATTTGTCAGCGAACATGTTCCACATGGAAATCCCAACTCCGTTCCCAACAGACCAAACATATTTTTCTTTAAATCATCCGCTGTCGTTGTATTCGTTACCAATCCTCCAAAATCAATTTTGCATGATAAATTATCCTTGGGATCCGGTGTCCAACCATCATAAGAATCTCCAACAAAATGCTGATCCACATATTGTCCTAATCCCGGATTTTCTGTTATTAAGCGGGTATATAAATCGGTATCTTTCTTTAACTCAGGAATTACATCGCCAATGTACCGATATTGCCCCTGATCTGTTGCCTGCCGCTTACCATAATACAAATAAATATACTGATCATCCCCATTTGCATCTTTATATTTATAATTTTCACACATAATTCCATCCGTATCCGGTACAAAATTATCATAATGGTGATTGAGTCCTGCATCTTGTCCGTCATTTAATAACAACCAGTCCGGTTTCTGTCGTATATCAAGCTTCATTCTTGTCATTGTCTCCATATGACTTTCATCCACCCAGACATTTTTTACATCCTGCACCTGTCCGTTATTCTTCAACACATACAACTCATTATACTTCGTGCGCTCCTGAATTTCATTGATTCCATCCAGACAATTGTCAATCTCGTCCTGTATACAGGCACGATCCGATTTCGAATTGGTTCCGTTATACGCCTGAATGGAAAGCTGGCGCATTCGCTGAAGAATCGAAGTTACCTCACCCAAAGCACCATCTGCAATCTGGCAAAGAGAGATTCCCTCTTGTATATTTGTGCCACCTTTGTTAAGACCTCGGATCTGTCTTCGCATCTCTTCCGATATAGAAAGTCCCGCCGCATCATCCGCGCTTCTGTTGATCCGATAACCGGAAGATAACTTTTCCGCCGATTTTCCTTTTTGATCTGTTGTGATATTCAATTGGCGATTCGTAAATTGTGCCGCTAAATTATGTGCCAATACCTGCATATTCACTTACTCCTAATGCATTTATGTACCAATCAAGCCGTTCCGGCTCCAATGCCTTTTCGGCTTATCACTTCTTATCATTCGTGTAAATTTTTCGTTATAAATTGGTTCACATTCTATATCGGTATATCTGTTCGAAACTTTAGCTATAACTAATATTCTTTTCTAACGCATCATTATTCTGGCAAGAATAGTACTTTAAAATTAAGCCATATTATCTGAAGGGGGAGCATATTTATGACGGATTTGGATTTTAAAACGATTGGTTTAAAAATCAAGGAACGGCGGCAGAAACTGGGCATAACCCAGGAACAGATTGCCAACTCTTTAGACGTCAATCCGTCTCATGTCAGCAATATTGAGTGTGGTCGCGCAAACCCATCTCTTACCGCACTTGTTCGAATCGCAAATGTTTTGGAATGCAGTGTTGATTACTTTATCAGTGGAGAATATACCTACAAAATCGATAAGAATAAAGAAAAAGCATTAGACGACAAGATTATGCATAAAGTGAAATATTGTGACATTGATAAAAAGAAAAGGATTCTAAAAATGATTGATTTAATGTAATCGGGGCCTTTTTTATCCTTACTCGGCTTGTAGCTTATCCGAAGTATCTATCAAGTAAGCCCTTTAATGCCTTGCCATCTCGTCTTTTGTAGATTGTCTATATATGTTATAATTGGAACAACAATATTGAGGAGGAGTTACCTATGAAGAACAAACGTAAATTAAAGGAACTCATCATTTGCATATTATGTGTAATTTGTACCCTTGTTACCTTTACACCAGTCAATGCAAATGCTGCAACAAAGGTTACACTTAGCAATACGAAGATTACATTGAAGCTTGGCAATACAAAAGTGTTGAAACTGAAAAATGCCAAGGGCAAAGTCACATGGAAGACTTCTAATGCCAAAGTGGTAAGTATTAAAAAGAAAGATGCAACTTCAATTACATTGACACCAAAGAAACAAGGAAAGGTTACAATTACTGCAACAAATAATAAGAAGACTTACACTTGTAAGGTTAATGTACCAAAAGCAAAGCATATAAAGTGGGAAGATGAAACAGTTTTACTTGGTCGAGCAAATACCATTCCATTTGAGAATGTGTATACACCTATTCAATGGTCTATTGATAATAAAAAGATTGCATCCATTAAATCAAGTGGAAAGAATAACACGAAATTAACAATTACTTCATTAACCCATGGTGAGACTATGGTACACGCTATTATAGATGGAACTATTTATGATATGAAAGTTATTGTTCCAAAAGTAAAATTGGATGTTGCTAAGATTTATATGGATGAAACTGATTACTATATTAATATTTTTGGTATGCCTGTACATTGCAGTATTAGAAGTTATTATGATGAAAAAGGAAATGATATTACAAATGATTTAGGAACAACTTGTGAATATTATGATTATAACAATAGAACATTTGGTTGGGATGACCCTTCCAAAGGAAAATTAGTTGGTAGATATAGAAAAGATGCTGATGATGTTATGTTTATTGGAACCAATATATCTATGTGGGATGTTAAATGGGAATCTTCTAATCCAGAAAAATTAACAATACCTAAAAGTGGAGGTTATTATTTCCATGAATATCCGAGTGGTAAAGGTAGTGTAACGTTTACTACAAAGTTAGGCAATGAAACTTTTTCATTTGTAATAGAATATGATATGTGTGAATTACCATATGATGAATCCATGTTCTAATTATAAAATGAATATATCTTATATAATAGAACAATCAATCAAGAGGATGTTTAAGCACAACTAAACATCCTCTTCTTTTATTTTATATATTATGAACTTGTAAACCGTTTACACCGTAAACTTTTTGTTCCAAAAAGCGAGCGGTTGACAAGGCTCTACTCTTACACACTTTTTATATAATGTGTAAGTCTTTATTCTTTTGTTCATTTTAGCTTTTGCACGCTTTTTTACACAACCACTTGACAATAAATAGGGGTGTGCATATTTATCATGCACACCCTTATAGTCCTTAAACCCATTGATTTTACTAGATTTTTTCTTATCCGAAGTATCTATCAAGTAAGCCCTTTAATGCCTTGCCGTGTCTAGCCTCGTCGCGAGCCATCTCATGAACGGTGTCATGGATTGCGTCAAGGTTGTTCTTCTTAGCGCATTTTGCAAGGTCAACCTTTCCTGCTGTTGCGCCAAACTCGCAGTCAACTCTCCACTTAAGGTTATCCTTTGTTGTAGCCTTCATGTTTGGCTCAAGATCCTCACCTAACATCTCTGCAAATTTTGCTGCATGCTCAGCCTCTTCGTAAGCTGCCTTCTCCCAGTAGAGACCGATCTCCGGATATCCCTCACGATGCGCAACACGTGCCATGCAAAGATACATTCCAACTTCTGAGCACTCACCCTCGAAGTTTGCCTTCAGCTGATCGAAGATGAACTTCTTATCTTCGTCGCTGATTTCAGGATTATTCTTAACGGTTGAAGCGTATACACCAAACTCATGCTCAGCTGCGAGAGTAAGCTCTCCCTCTACCTTCTTGAACTTATCAGCGCCAACGTGGCATACCGGACACTCTGCCGGTGCTGCTTCTCCTTCATAAATGTAACCACATACTGTACATACCCACTTTGCCATAATTCATGTCCTCCTTAAATTTTAACTTGTTTGTTTTCTTGCGCACTCCGGGCACAATCCGGAAAATTGAATCGTATGCTTTTCAATGATCCCATCAAAATGCTCCGCCGCCAATCGGTTCAGCGCATCCTGCTGCGGCAGCTCCAGATCCATCACACAACCACAACTCCTGCAATCGAAGTGGTAATGCGGCTTCGGATTTCCATCAAAGCGATCTGGACCTCCACTCACCGTAAGCTTCTGAATCTCCCCGAGATCCGCCAAAAGCGACAGATTCCGGTATACGGTTCCTAAGCTGATATTCGGGAACTCATCCTTGATATCCATATAGACGGTTTCCGCGGTTGGATGATCATAACGACCGATCAGACATTGCTGAATTGCGTCTCTTTGTTTGCTTCGTTTAATCATCGTAACTCCTTAAATCAATAATAAGAACTGTTACTGATATTAATATAGCAAGGAGATACCACTTTGTCAACTGTTTTTTTCATTTTTATTATCTTTATTATCTTTTCTTCTTTTCAATATCTCATACATCTTTTGCAGCCATTTTTTATTCTGGAGTTGTACAGGCTTTACAGCCCGCTCGCTTGCCCTTCTTGAATAACAGAACACATTCTTGCACTCACTTTGTTTTTTGAATTATAATTTGCTTTTTTCTTCATAAAATAATAACAATCGATAAAAGGAGTTTATCCATTGAAACGATTTGTTACTTATCTGTATGAGTACGAACGAACGATCCGCGGCCGTAATGTCGGTTTCATCCGCAACGACATCCGAAATGACTGCTGCCGGATGGAAATCCATATCCGTGGATTAGAACGCATCAAGGAAAAGGCGCCAATCTTTATTATTGTCCGGGACAGTAAATGCATCGGCATTCCTGCAGGAGAAGTTGTCATCTCGCAGGGTGTCGGAAATGCCTGCCTTGAATTGCGGGGCAATCGAATTGGGAAAACAGATTATTCTGTGAACAATATTCAGGCGGTCATTGTACGCTATAACGGTGGGAAGATGTTAATGGGATGCTATGTGCAGCATCCGGCGGGTGATCTGCTCAGCGGAACCTTCACAAAGTGGGAGGCGCAGGCAATTCCAGAGAACCCCGAACCGGATCCGAATGCCGCGCGGAGCGAAAATGACGATTTTGGCTCCATTCGCCCCGTTTCTGAAATCCCGCGGGGCGAAAACGACGATTCCGGCTCCATTCGCCCCGTTTCTGAAATCTCGCGGGGTCAAAATGACGATTCCGACTCTATTCGCCCCGTTTCTGAAGTCCAGCGGGGTCAAAACGACGATTCCAGCTCCATTCGCCCCGTTTCCGAAATCTCGCGGGGTCAAAATGACGATTTTGACTCTATTCGCCCCGTTTTCGAAATCCAGCGGGGTCAAAATGACGATTCCGGCTCTATTCGCCCCGTTTCCGAAATCCAGCGGGGTCAAAATGACGATTCCGGCTCTATTCGCCCCGACGCTCTAAGTCAGCAGAGCACCGAAGCACATGCAGAAGAGAAATTGTGCCCGCCAACCTACAAGCGAATTGCGATCACTGATATCCGCAGTTTTCCGGCACAAAACTGGCATCTGTGCAGCAATAGTTTCCTTGTACACGGCTTTTTCTGCTATCATTATCTGGTCTTAAAGACAGTAAACGCCCCTGACGGCACACAGATTTATCTCGGAGTTCCCGGAATCTATGCCAGTCAGGAGCGCATGATGGCTTTATTATTCGGTTTCAATGATTTTGAAGTTGACACAGACCACATAACGCAAGTGGACTGCTCTCCAACGGAAAAGGCACAAACGGATTCGAATCATGATCCTTCTTTAAGCGACGCAGCGGCAGATACCTTGCAGCCGTCCGAAGGAACCTTCGGCTACTGGTTGTGCCAGCTTGAAGTCTGAAGATCCGAAGGAAGAATACTGTATAGCGCATGGCTTTGCCATGTGCCATGCAGGAAGAGGTAATCGCGGCTGATGCCCTCAAAGACAAAGCCGACACGATTCAGCAGGCGAATACTTGGAATGTTATTCGGCAATACCCACGCCTGCACACGATGCAGCTGCAATTCATAGAAAATCACCTCTAACACCTTCGTCAATACCTCCGTTGCGTAACCCCTGTGGTGAACCTCGCTCGAAAACTTGTACCCGATCTCACAGGAGTTTGAAAATCCCCTCACAATGTGATGAAAACTGATGGTTCCGATAATCCGCTTCGGATCCGACTTTTCATAGACATAGAAGCGAAAAAGCGTGCCCTGTACCGCCATATTGTATTCAAAGGAAAGTATCTGCTTCTGAAAATTGACTGTATAGAAGCCTTCCGCCCGATCCGGCTCAAAGCGCTCGAACAGTTCCTGGTCCCGCATATAGAAATCCAACACCTGAGCAGCCTCCGTCGGTTTAATGATTCTTAAAATTAGTCGTTCTGTTTCATATTCAAAAAGCATTCTTTCTTTCCTTAATCCATGTTATAATCATACATATATTATATATATTCCGAGGGGAAAGTCTATGACCGAAGATGAAAAATTTATGAAAGCCGCTCTCAAGCAGGCTAAGAAAGCATATGCCATCGACGAAGTTCCGATTGGCTGCGTAATCGTACAGGACGGACATATTATTGCGCGCGGATATAACCGTCGCAACATTGATAAAAATACATTAGCCCACGCGGAACTTGCCGCAATCCGTAAAGCCAGCAAGAAGACCGGCGACTGGAGACTTGAAGACTGTACCATGTACGTGACACTTGAGCCTTGCCAGATGTGTGCCGGTGCAATCGTGCAGTCCCGCATGAAGCGTGTCGTTATCGCATCCATGAATGCCAAGGCCGGTTGCGCAGGATCGGTACTAAATCTGTTACAAATGCAGCAGTTCAATCATCAGGTAGAGATCACACAGGGAGTTCTTCAGGAAGAATGTTCCGAAATGCTCTCTTCCTTCTTCCGCGAATTGCGTGAACGCAAAAAACAAGCCACACAATCAACGAACATATAACGATACTATTTGCGAATCCCGGAACCTAAGCTCCGGGATTTTTCACGCACACATCATTTCCCCGAGTCTCATTTATGAAGCATATTCCGGCATAACTTCTTCATCTTCGCTCCCGGCACCGTAATGCACCTTCGAAATGGTCGCATCACCAGCCAGAGGCGCGTCACAATCCGATACCACACATTATCTGTGGAAATCAATTTCCCTTTGCGCACAAATCCGGTCATGATTCCAAGGAACTGCTCCCTGCGAAGCGGCCCTTCCACCTGAACCTGATTATCCCCCACCATATAGTAACCATCTTCTTTGCAGCGCCAGATTCGATGCAGCACCAGAATTCCGGTATCTCTGCGATATAAAGCAACATCCCCTCTGCGCAATGCCCGCTCCGGCAGCGGAGAGAGAATCACTTCATCTCTTCCCGGCACAAGAAGCGGATACATACTGTATCCCTGCGGATAGAGCTGTATCGATTGTCCGCCGCTCAACAATGCTTCGATATCTATATTTTTCTCCATCCCTTCTGCCATTACAAAATCCTTTCGACAATTCCCTGCTATGTTTCCTCATTGTAGCATTTTCCCTTGTAAAATGCTATACTGAAAGGGATTATAAACCAATAAGGGAGTTTCCGAAAATATGAAAATTCGAGATGGTTATCAGAAGATAATTTTAGCAAATGAAACGTATTTGATGCCTTATGGCCAGAATTCTGCCAGCCGCGCCCATGCATTGAAATTGAATGCTACAAGCGAATTTCTATGGGATGCACTCGTGAGAGGTCTTGACGAAGATCAATTACTCTCCCTTGCCGCGAAAGAATTCGAGGCAACCGAAGAAGACCTGCCGGTACTTCGTGAGGATATAAGGCATTTTATCTCGGCACTGGCTGCAAACGGAATCGTTCAGTTGTCCGATTCTGACAAGCCGCATTCCAGCTACGAACCATCCTACTATCAAATCGGGTCTCTGGTATTTGCATACTATGGTCCGTGCGAATTATATGACCGATTTTTCAAGAAATTTGCATGCGACAAAACCGAGCATGCAGATCAGGAAATCTATCTGAAGATCGGTATGCCACGTTTCAAGGAAAACGGAAGCATTCTTCTTCGTACCGAGGAATTGCAGATTTGCGAGGCCGATTCCCTGTATCGCTTTTTCTTCCGAAGAAACTGGGGAATCTATGAGATGACCATTCGCAAGGATGGCGGTCTCACTACCGTGTACTGCGCTCCGGACGCTTTCGACGAGGAACATATCGAGCAGGTATTTCATGCATTGCGATTTGCCTTCCTGCTTCTTGCGCAGAAGCATCATTTGTACGCGCTTCACTCGGCTTCCTTTCTCTATAAAGAGAAAGCCTGGCTTTTCTCCGGACCGTCCGGAACGGGGAAATCGACACATACAAACCTGTGGCATGAATTATACAACGTTCCGTTGCTCAACGGAGACCTCAATGTCATCGGCATCGAGAACGGAGTCCCGATGACCTACGGACTTCCATGGTGCGGGACTTCTGAAATCAGCACAAAGAAAAACTACCCGCTCGGAGGAATCGTTTTTCTGAAACAGGCTCCGGAAAATCATGTGTTCACACTGGCTTCACCGGAAAAAGCGTTCATGCTGATGCAGCGCCTGATCTCTCCGGTGTGGGATGCCGAAATGCAAAAGAAACAGGCTTCTTTCTGTGAATCCATCACCGAAATTACACCTGTTTTCTCCCTGCACTGTACCAAGGACCCGGCCGCTGCCGAAACGATGAAACACGCGATTGATCAACTGTAAGCTACAACGTATATTGTTGATAAAAAGGAATATCATATGGCGAACTCACCAAAATACTACGTAAAACGAATTAAAGAAGGCGTACTTCACGAGGTATGGGAGGAAACGCTTTGGATCTATGAATATGCAAGACATTATTGGAAAGCGATGATCTTCTACACACTGCTCGGTCTCACAGGAACCGCAGTCTCATTGATTTCCAGTCTGATTTCCCGCGATATGGTCGATATCATTACCGGGCACCAGACCGGACTTCTGCTTAAGACCTTCTGCCTGTACATCGGATTCTCGATCGGCAACATCGTCCTAAGTCAGATTTCCTCTTACTTTTCCAGTAAAATCAGTATCGGCGTGGACAATTCAATTAAAGCGGATATCTTTGAGAAAATGCTTTGCACCGATCTGGAATCCATTCAGAATTATCACACGGGAGATCTTCTTACGCGTTGGAGTTCCGACGCTTCCACAATTTCAAATGGTATCTTAAGCTGGATTCCGAACCTGATCATCTATTTTGTCCGGTTTGTCAGCACGTTTGCACTCGTGTTCTACAATGATCCGATGTTTGCATTACTGGCGCTCATCGGAATGCCGGTCAGCCTTCTGATGTCCAACCGCATTTTAAAACGCATGCGCAACAATAACCAGAAGAGTGCGGCTATGGGCGCGAAGATGTCCGGCTTCAATCAGGAAGCATTCTCGAATATCCAGACCATTAAGGCCTTCGACCTCATTCGGCTGTACAGCCAAAGACTGCGCGAATTGCAATCCGAATATCTCTCGATGCGCCTTACTTTCCAGAAACTGTCGATGGCAACTTCGATCATTCTGTCGCTCGTCGGATTATTCGTATCATACAGCTGCTATGCTTTCGGTATCTATCGCGTGTGGAGCGGGGCAATCTCATACGGAACCATGACCATGTTCCTCTCCCTGTCAAGCTCGCTCACCGGCACGCTGAATCAGCTGGTATCACTTGTCCCGACGGCAATCTCTATGACAACATCCGCCGGACGTCTGATGGACATTCTCAATATGCCGAAGGAGAATTTTGATCATACCCAGGAAGTTGACGTCTTCAAGCAGGAAAATACGAAGGATGGTATCAGCCTGAAGATGTCGGATTTCTCCTATGCATACCATAATGGAACACAGGTTTTCGAACATGCAGATTTTGCAGCACACCCACACGAGATCGTCGCTTTGGTCGGACCTTCCGGAGAGGGCAAGACAACGCTGCTCCGCCTGATTCTCTCGCTCCTTCACCCACAGGAAGGAGAGTCTTGTTTATATGGCAACACCACACAACAGGAGCTTGCGCTCACACCATCTACACGAAGGTTATTCTCCTATGTTCCGCAGGGAAACACCATGTTTTCCGGAACAATTGCAGAAAATATGCGCAATGTACAACCAGATGCAACGGATGATGAAATCATTGATGCCTTGAAAGCCTCCTGTGCATGGGATTTTGTAAAGAAACTTCCTGACGGTATCAACAGCAAAGTCGGAGAACGCGGAACCGGTTTCTCCGAGGGACAGGCACAGCGCCTCTCCATCGCGCGTGCATTGCTCCGTCATGCACCGATCCTGCTGCTTGACGAGGCAACCTCCGCACTTGATGTTGCAACCGAACGACAGGTTCTCAAAAATATCATGCGTGATGATTATCCGCGAACCTGTATCGTTACCACGCATCGCCCAACCGTGCTTGGTATCTGCAAAGAAGTGTATAAAATCCGTGATTTCCGATGCGAACCTCTTAATGCAGATGAAATCAGGGAATTGGAAGATGCTTTCTAGAATCTTGATTTGTTACTCGCATAAAAATGGCACAGTCTTTCGACTGTGCCATTCGTTATATTTCGGTTACCATGTAATTTCGTTAGGATCTAATCCATTATTATAGTTTTCTGTCTAGGAAAGTGCATTGTATAATTTTGTCATTTTATTGCAAGATTTGCCCTATTTGATAACCTTCCGCTTCACATTCCTGCTCGTTTGCAAACTGAATCATTTCACCGGTCGCCTGATCCTTAAGTTGAAAATAGACATCATAATTTTCTCTTTCCAGATCATGAAGCAGAATCGTTGTCTGAATCGTAGAAATCCGATCCGTCTCATTTCCTCCCGCCAGCTCCGACAGATTCTGCTCCACGTTCACCGAATAAGTTTTGCCCTCTGATGATTGCGGAACAAATACAAAACAGGCCTCACATGCCTTATAAATCGGAGCAAAGCCGCAATTCGAGACATCCAGTTTCACATGGAGCGTGTCTTTCCAGAAATCCTGCTGCATCCGGCACTCTCTTAGCACAAAACGATACCCAAGACGCGCTTTCATATAGGAAAGACCATCCATTCCGTCATAACAGTCATCTGTGTGAACGACAGAATTGCTCCACTTTTCTAACACGTTACGGTCATAATCCTCATTCAGATACGTAATATGCATCCGATTAAAATCCGCGATCGCATGATCAAGGTCATTGTACGCATTGTCTATGATTACTTCTCCGCCATTCGGAACTGTGCGACATAATTCATCCTGAAAATCCAGTTCCTCTTCACGCGTCCATGCGCTGTAATCACCGGCCTGCGAACGGCTCTGTGTTCCATAAGTTCCGTAGTCCCCTTCATTACCCAGCATTCCATCATTGAATAATCCAAGCCGGTGTACATACGGTGAGTCACTTCGCAGAAATGTCTGAATATCCGATGTCTGTGTAATCTTGCGCCAATGCATCGGCATCCGCACCGAGAGATATGTGTCAGGATCACTGACCTCTGCTAACGTAGATGCCAGACGCTGCAACGAATCATCATCCACATACTGCGTTCCGTTCATCTCCCCCCAGTTTCCAACAAACAGCCCCTGCAAGGTAAAAATGCGATCCGCATATTCACGCAGAACGGACTCTGCCTGTTTTATGTGTCCCACGATGATATTGATATCCTGCGGCTCATATTGTTCATTTTGTCCATCCCAGTCATATAGGAAACGAACGATATACTGCTTCTCCTGCTGAGCCAGCGCTGCAAAAAGCATCTTCATATTTTGCATACCGGCATCGGAAATCGCTCCGCTGCGATATGCCTGTAAATTTACCTCGATCAACGCCAGTTCGTTATCCGGATCACTCTCCATACGCTTCGTAATTTCTGTATTCCAATCAACGCTCTCATCCGTTATCCGAAATCCATATATATAATAAAATCCCCGATTCGGATTCACAAGATCACGTGATGATTCCGTAAAATTCTCCTGTTGTAATGTCAAATGCCAGTGAAAATGCCAGGCTATATAAAGCGAAGTTCCCAGTATCAGAATTACGATTAAGCAGAGAATGATAACTCCTGCTTTGGTTTTCTTCCTCGTTGTCATTACTCCTCCAAATTAAACAGGCGATACGTGTTCTGTTTTACAACGTAACAGACAAAATCTTTGTCCTCATAATATACACGCATGTCATTCGGAAATTCCTGCTTAAACTGTTCACACCACCGATACAATTTCGATTCAAGAATCGTACGATTCGTCAGATCGGAATAGGTCTGTGAAGGCCTCATAAAGAATCCAAGTTCCTGATCAGCATACGCATCCGAAATCTTACTTTGATTAATATCATTGCCTTCACTAAAATAGGTAGAATAAAACTCGGTATATTTTGCCTGTGCAAGCCACTTAGGTCCTGTATAAAAATGGCTTTGGGCATATTGGATAGGTCTCTTCTCTACATATATGAAGAAATACTCCGATGGAATCGAATAATTTCCATACTGCAATTTCTGTATGAAATTCAAGGCTTCCTCATGCCAGCCCTTCTCTATGACCTGATATAACTCATCCGTCGGCGAAACAATAGTATAGCTCTCCTCCGGAAAAGTCGCCATAATATCATTGGTCACATCAACAACAGAATTATAGCGCGTTAACTCATTGTATAAAAATCCATGGTACACATCAAAATAGTTTGCAGCGACATAGATACCACCAACCGCAAGCATCGAAACAAACGGTAACACAACTCGTATCACAGAAAGTCCCAGCAGATACAAAAGCAGATCGACCGGCACGAAAATCATCGCAATGATCAGCAACTGTTCCGTGGAACAGACACGCGATCCCGCAATCAGTTCCGGCAGTCCAAGGAACGGAGCCGCATACAGGATCATAAAAATAACCGATGACAATGTGATTCCAAGATATCCTTCAAAATACAACTTCACTTTTCGGTGAAGCAATAATGCAATAAAGCAACATATGACTCCAACGATCGCCGACACGGCTGTAAACCGTATGATCCAGTTGGCGCGATCGGCTCTGTAAAGCGTTGCATAACCATACGAATACACGCTTTCACTCTTTTTCTCTGCAAGATTCCACACGCGGGTTGCAATATTTTGTACTTTGTCACGGAAAGACACTTTCGGCTGCACCGGGACAGCCGGTGTTGCCTGATTTCCCGGAATCTGTGTGCTGAACTGATTTAAGGATTCCGACGATTCTGTTACAGGCATCTGCTGATCATCCGGTTGTTGAGTATCCGGCATCTCGGTATTTAAAATTGCCTCCGCCTGCTGCGTTCGACCTTCTTTCGTGTCTTTACCACTCATAACATTCAGCGCCCAATTCAAAGATCCCTGAAACTGGATTCCTGTGGCAAAAGCCAGTCCCATCGGCACCACCGCGATTAACACCCCGGCGATAACCGCACAAACAAGAGATCTGAAATTTCCGCGCCTGAAAATGCGATGCAACAAAAAGACAGCAAACGACAGACACAGGAAAAAGGCCATAATCGTAACATAAAAATGAATTGCCAGCGAAGCAGCAAGTGCCATCATAAATAAGAATAAATTCTCATCCCATACAATAAACTTGCGTTTGCCGGATTCTTTACGCGGATTCCGCTCCGTCCGCAGATAACGAACCAGATACAATGCGCACAAAAACTGCGTATAGAGCGCAAATTCCTGCGGAAGCGTCCACTGAAGTCGGGACATACTGAAAATTTCATCAATACACAACAGATCAATAACCAGAAACGATGCGATGATCAGCAACGATGTATATCTGGATTTCAATATCTCCTTCAGGAAACAATAGATTGCGATCAGCAACGTTCCCACATGAATGCCGGCAACAAAAAGCAGACTGCTGTATATACGAACACCAAACAACTGACGCATCGCATAGATAAAACAATGCATTGCTTCCGGATAAATACCGGCAGAGAAAATCTTTCCCTCCATCAATCCGTATATCCAGGAATGGTGCGTATACATATCACCAAATCCATAGGAATGATCCACATAGGTTCCGTATGAAAAATAGATGATTCCATAGACAACGATCACACCAAGCGTCAGATATTCAATTCTTCTGCCTTTTGTCCATTTCCATATCTTTCTGACAACATTTTTGATCCAATGTCTAAGAGAAGACCATATCTGTGTCAAAAAAAGCTTTACGCCTCTGGTTCCGACAAGCACCTGCCGGATCTTTCGTATCCCATCTCCATGAAACTTCCTCTTCCACAAAATAGATCCAATGAACACTCCGTAAAACACCAGAATCATCGTCCACCGGTTCAACAGATGCACAAGTCCCAGAAGAAGCACAACCGTATTCACAATAACAACCTGCACCGTCGAACAGAACGCGAAACGATAGGTTCTGCTTTTCGGTGCAAGATACTTGCGAAATACGACCATCGGCCATATGTACATGAGCGCCATATATGCGATAAAAACTTTGCCATATTCCACGGCCCAATAAACCATGTTTCTAAATCCACCTTCCTGTTATTGTCAGCGAAAAAGCCTCATCTGTTCCGTAATCTGACTGCGTTTCTTTGCCTTCTGCAGAATCTGCCGGCCGGACACCTTGCGCAGCGTCCGGTTCCGGTACAGGAATCCGCACAATGTCATGACCCAAAGCAGCGGATACAACACAACAATTCTACCAGCACGAGGATATGTCAGCTTCATCTGATGATGAAATTCCCGCACATAATCCGTAATCTTTGTACCGCGAAGCGTAACCATACGATCCTGCCCGGAATGTCCAAATTCCTCTGCTTCAAAAATTTCCGCCATCAATTCTTCGATCAGATCCATACGCTTCTCTGTTTGGATGGTATCAGATTCCTGCAATAAAAAATCCATCTTTTCTTCCTGCAAACCGAGATATCGCACGCAGACGCGTGTCATCATTGCTGCAAAGCCAAGCGTTTTGCTCTCCTTCACGAGACGAAGAAATTTGCTTTTTTCATCGTCCGACACATCCGATTCCCAGAAGACAACCCAATCACACAGAAGCTTTATGCCAAATCCCGCCCTCACATAATGCTGCAGCATATGAAGAAGCAGATAAAAAGCATGATATCCGTCCGATGCCAGTTGAAATGCAACCCCCATGGAGTTGACGGTTCTCCGATTCGTAAAATACTCCACCTGCTGAGCCGCAAGATATTGGTTAATCTTCTCACTATCAAAAGGCTCTGCAAGAGACATATGAAGCTCGATTGAAATACGATCCGGACTCTCACACACGATATGATGATGTGCAAGCTGGTTCCCGGTCGTTTGAAATCCTTTCTCATTTAAGATTTCTAAAGCTCTATGAGCCTCTGTTTCGTCTTTTAATAATAAATCCACATCTCCGGATTTTCGAAGTTCCGGTACCGGATACCAGGCGGCTGTCCCGCTTCCCTTCAGCAAAATTGCATCGATATCGTGCTTTTGCAATAAACGAATCACATAGCGGCTGAGCATCAGCAGGCGATAGCTTTGCCGCACTGCCTGCTCGCCTCTTAAATCTATGATATTCCACACCGATTCCGGCAATTCCATCTCTTCCAATACCGGATGCAACAGGGGGGTCACCTGATGCTTCTGTGCAATTGCAACCACACGCGAATAATCCACATCTGGATCAGGTGGCCCCGCTTTCTTTCCATGTAAAGCCAGAGAAAGCAGGTGGCAAAGTTCAAGTTGTTCTTTACTTAAGCGTTGTTCCATGCCTTTTTCTCCTTTTCTCTAACATAGCTGCGGCGCGTCCCCTCAGCCGGATAAATTCTTTCTTGTGAAAATATACAACAAGCAGCAGCACATTCGGCACGATCACGCAGATCAGAAGGCGAACCAGAAGAATAAACCACAGACTGCCAGTCACATTGTTACAGATCCGGTCCGTCAGAATCCACACCACCGCCATGATCACAACATAGACCGCGTACTGCAGATAAAAGCGTGCCGGAGATTTCCGTAATCGATGTTTATAAAACACGTATGGTTCCACCCAAACGGATGTCAAAAGCGTACTTGCCAATGTTCCAAGAAACACGCCGAGCGTTCCCCACATTTTCACCAACACAATCGAGATGACAAGATTTAATGCCGCCTCCACCAAAGCCTTGTAACGGTCAAACCAGAACAATCCCATAGAATCGCGGAAAGTAAGTACCGCTTTGCGCGTTCCGTTGATAAAGAAATTGATGCACAGGATCAGCACGATATCCCGCGTGAAAACATAGCTTTTTCCGAAGGAAATCTCTACAAACGGATTCAACAATTCGTAGAGACAGATTGCTGCAAACCCATACAGCCACTGTCCTATGAAGAAGGACAATTCGAAAATATCCTGTATGCGGTCGCTTTCTTCCGTTGCTCCCAGATTACCGACGCTGGCAGTAATCCCGGCAAAAACCTGATCCAGCACCTGCCGGATTGAGCCGATCAGAAGATAATAGTTCGAATAGACACCGACTGTAATAACTCCCACAAACGATGAAAGAATCAGATTGTCGGTGTTATTGACCACTACATTTCCCAGCTTGTGCATAAGCATTGCCTTAATGTTACGAAAGATATCGTGCCTCTCTGTTTCCGGAAGCTTCTCGTGACAAGGTTCCTTCAAGTATGGAAACAACCGATCCGCTTTCTTTGAGATCAAAACATTGTTCATCACGGTACACACAATGTAGATCACCAGAAACAGAATGAAATTGTGTGTCGTAACAAGGATCACAATCTGGCAGATATCCTGAATCACAAGAAAAGCAGTCTGATACATTAGTACCAGATAATTCATCTGATATGCTTCGATCAGCGTCCGCTTATATACCAGCAGATAGGAAAGCACTGAATTCGCCAGATACAACAAATAGATCAGGATCAGGTGATCCACATCCGGTCGGTTTTTCATGAATACATCCATAAATGGGATCAAAGCAAGCCCTGCAACCGCGACGCAGATGGCAGTACCGCGATAAAAAGTCCGGTACATGCGCATCAATATCTGCTGTCTTCGAATATCTTTCTCCGCAATCGGCCGGTACAACGCATAGGTAATCGCTGTTCCGACACCAAGCTCGGTGAGCGACAACACGTTTAAGATATCCGTAAACAAACCATTGATACCGACATAACTCTCGCTCAATGTATGTGTAAATATGACTCGCGTCACAAACCCCATAAGGATTGCAACCATTCGGGAGATTACCGCTACGGTCGTATTGATTGCGGAATATTCAGTTCTGCTTCTCTCTGTCATCGCAGCGTCTCTCCTTTCGATTGTCTCAGATATTATGATTGTCTCGCTTACATACAATGCTATAATTCAAATGCACTCTTCTTTGGCAAAATTGTTACGAACGCCTGATTGATCTGCTTCTTCGCCTGCTCAAAATCAAACGGGACATTAGCCTCATTGATGCAGACACATTTTGCTTTCTGTTTCTCTATCGTATCGATCAACACCCGGTTCTGATCATCAACATCAAAGTACCGGCATAGTTTTGCTACATTCGCCGGGACAAAATTTCCGCTTAACTTCTGCCACTCGCGAAGCAGATACTGGCTTACATCCTTTGCATCACGAAACGGATGCGTGCAGGTCTGATCCAATAATTCCTCTTCTTTCTCCCACAACACGCGATACGTTTCCTTCTTCAGCGGAGATGGTCCATGAACCGTATAGAATCCGGTAAATCTTGGGAAAACCGTTTCCAATAAATTGTACCCAAAATACAAAAACGGATATCCCACATGCCAATACGCTCCCGGCTGTGCTTTCATGTTCTTGCGTTTATCAAAATATTTGGTTAATACCATGCTGTTATTCAAATAGATATATGGCATAACCGGATCAGAAACATTGGTAACGACCGGTTGCAGTGCCAGCATATCCTTCGGCTTTCCATCCACAAAAAAGTCCGATGGTTTCATCTCCCGCAGCAGAAAAAAATCATCATTAAAATAAACAAAATTCTCCGATAATCCATGAATCCGATGCAGATTCCACTCGATCGTATGCGAATTAAACGTTGGCAGATATTCCTTTGGAATATAATCCTCATGCCGAACGATCACAAGCTTCGGATGCTGTACATCCAGCCACTCCGGGAGATGTCCCCAGGTCACGAAATAAATCTTATGAACCCACGGTGCAAACTTCTCCACACCACGAAACCAGTATCTTAAATTATCCCAGTCACGATACCGCTCGCTCCGGTTATCACAACGCTCCATACTGCCAAGCTGCGCGGCTTTCGCATCGCGCTCCTTCTGCCACGCAGGATCACTTCCATCCACCCACGGTATCACAAAATCAATCATCTGATTTTCCTGCATCATTGTTTCTTAACTCCTTAACTCCATGCTTCCGATCCACAACCGCTCATCCGCCCCTTCATTTGCGAAGCGAATCACCCGTCCGTCCCGGCTTCGAATCATTTCAAGATAGAATCGATATCCACTTGCTACGCTGTATTTCTCTTCGTTTTCCACATCAGAATTTTCTTTTTCCGCAGAAAATTGTTCACAAAACACCTTCCGTAAATCAGCATGAACCAATTTACAGGTTCCAGGCGTTATCGTTCGAAGATCCATATTCAAAGTCCGGCTTTGCCGATGTTTCTGCGGGTTCACCATAATCAGCCGTAACCTTGCATTCTCATAAAGTGGAGCAAATCCATCGTTCGCGATCGTAATGCAAAGTCGTCCCCGCTTGCAGCTGACATCTTTTACAACAAACCGATATCCCATATGATTTCCGATATACGCATACAACGATTCCCCTTCCGGCGCCGCAAGCGCCTTCCAGTGTTCCATTACTTTGGGCTGATAAATGCTGTTCAGATAGCTGACCGGAAGCGCCTTAAGCTGCTCCACAATCTCACTGCTGCCCAATTCTTTCCCACCGATTGCTTCACCGCCGACCGGCACCTGATTCATCCGTTTGTGGATAAAAGCATACTCATCTTTTGCGCGCCAGCTTTCTTCATAAGATGCCTCTCTGCGGGTCTTATCACCAAATGTGCCCATGTGGGTATCATCTGCCAGAATCGCGTCATCATACAATCCAATTCTCGCTTTTTCCGACAGTTGTGTCTTTGCATGCTTCTTTCGTGCGTCAACGGTATCATCCGTTTCCAGTATCCGCATATGCACCGGCTTCCTGACCGAGATCGGAATCATTCCTCCGGTTGCCTGCCGCCACGTCACATAAAGCCTGCGAATCGATTTCGGATCAAGATACTTAGAATCATGCATCTCTCCCCAGCTTCCAACAAAAAGTCCCTGCACCAGAAGAATCTCCCTCGCGTGCTCTGCCACAACACTTCCGATACTTCTCATATGGTCACACACTAGATCAAAAGCCGCCGGTTCATGCGCCATCCCTCTGCCATCCACATCATACAGGATGCGCAGAATGATGTCTTTTCCCGCTTCCGCAAAACGCGTCAGAATACGCTGAATAAAAGCAAGCGTCTTATCATCGATCGAACTGCTTCGAAATGCCCCGATATCCAGTCGAAGCAATGCAATTGTTTCATGCTCCTCAAACGGAAGCCACCGGAGCTGCTCCTCATCCTGTTGATCCGGTCGGAACGTGTAGATGTGATACCATCCTCTGCCCGGGCTGACATAATCACCACACAGTTCCTGCAGCGAAGCCTTCCGAAACGAAATCTTAGCACGTCTTCTCATCCATCTCTCCTGCGCCCGCGTCAATTTTTAACACCTTTACCCGAAATACAACTGCCAATATCGAAAATGTCATACGAAACATATACACGATCGGCTTAAGTCCCGCATGCATGCTTTTGCCCTCTGTTCTGGCATGCATGACTGCCGGAATCTCGTCGATCCGAAATCCGAGAAGGATCATCTGGATGATCATATTCGCATCCGGATACCGGTCATCGAAATGCTTATATTTTGAATAATATAGTACTGCCTTACGACTGAGACCCTGAAGACCTGTGGTCGGATCTGCAATCTTCCTTCCCGTAAAGGCGCGGATCATCTGACGGAACCACGCATATGCTACTTTTCTCACCAATGAAACCGGATAAGCCGCGCTCTCCTTCATAAAACGCGATCCCAGCACAATATCCGGATATCTTCCGTCTGCATCCGCCGTCTTCAATCGCTCATAAAGTTTTGGAATATTGCATACATCATGCTGACCGTCTGCATCCATCTGGATCACATACTTATAATCTCTCCGGATCGCATATTTGTAGCCGAGCTGCAGTGCACTTCCGTATCCAAGATTAAACACATGTGTTACCAATGTGTGACCGTGGAATTTTACCACCCAGTTGGTCGAATCCGATGACGCATCATTCATAACGAGAACATCCGCGATCTCAGCAATCTCCGGTCTCTCCAGTTTTTCCAGAACCGGCACAATATTTTTTTCCTCATTGTAGGCCGGCATAATGATCAGCAGGTCTTTTTGTTTCTTTTCTTCCATACTTAGTTTCCTTATTTCAAACGTTTTTCTGTTCGTCCAGTCTCCGTTTTCCATACATTTCAGATTCATCCTCAAGCAGCCGGTCAAACAGACGAATATCTTCCGTAAAGCTGACCGTCTTCTGCAACGCAGCCTGTCCAAAGCGCTTTCGCATATCCGGATCTTCAATCAACGTCAGAATCGCTTCCATAACCGCCTTCGCATCAAGCGAACATAACAATCCGTCCTTTCCCTGCTCGATCTGTTCCCAGTTAATAGCGGAAGCAACGATCGGACAGCCCAGAATCTGTGCTTCCTGGATTGCAATGCTTTTGCCCTCATAGCGCGTGGCATGTACATAAATATCGGTCTGTGCAAAATACGGATACGGATTATCTGTTGCCCCCAGCAGCAGGAAGTCTTCCTGCAATCCGGCTTTTGCAATCTGCTGCTCCAGCATTTCCCGCTCCGGGCCTTCGCCGAGCACATACCAGCGTGCCTTCACGCCCTGCTGCTTCAACAGCCGCATCGCTTCGATTGCAACAGGATACGCCTTCTGCTCCGTCAGTCTTCCGACCGTAAGAATCCGTATGCCATCATAAGAATCCATAAAGCCGCCCGGTTCCTGCGCCTGGGCGCGGATCTTGTCCACATCCAGTATATTATGAAAAATCTTCGTGCGATCCGCACATTCCGGATACACCTTCATAAACTGTCTTCGCACCTGCTCCCCGATTGGAAAAAGCGCATCATACTTCAGATAACAATTCTGATCCAGTTCTCTGGAATATCCCGCTCTCTCATAGTCGATGTGTATGAACGCCGCCTTCTTCTTCGCCTTCACATGATCCGCTACATAGTACGCGGATCCGCCTTCCAGGAAAGCAATCGCAAGATCATACGTCTCATCCAACCGTACCGCTCCATCCGACAATGCACGCCACAGTATCTTGTCAATGCGAACCTGTCCGCTCCGCCGCATCTGCCGGTACGCCCAAAGCATATACGGCGCAAGCTTAATGCCTGTCCCCCGGCACAACAATGCCTTCAGCACGGTACACACCATATGGCGTTTGCCGCGCGGTTCAAGAACCGATTCCATGCAGTAGTTTTTATTTAATAAGTGTACACTCTCCGGCAGCTTTACCGCAAGCTCTCCCTGCCCCATCAACACAAACAGTGAGAGATCGTACCTGGTATTCCCTGATTCACGATTCCTCTCATCCATCTTGCGCAGCAGATCAAGCAAAGCCGTCTCTGCCCCGGCGCGCGAGAATGTATTAATGACGAACAGTATCTTTTTTCTCATTCTTCAAAATCCCCAGTTGATGCAAAATTTTCTCATTTTCCTGATTCAGAAGCGACACCTGCATCGCCAGCTCCTGATTCTTCATCGTAAGAACCGACACCGCCTTCGTCACCTTAAAAAGCAGGAACAAAAGCAGAAGACAGATAATAAACAGACAGATCAGAAGCCACTCGCTCACCTCACCCGACAATGCCGGCACTGCTCCGGTGATGATCAAAGCGAGCGATACAAACGCCCAGATCAGTCCCATGCTCTCATTGAGTTTTTGCCTTGCATAAGAATAAAAATCCCATAGCAAAAACACAATTCCGGTTGCAACCATTAGTGTTCGAAAAATTGTTACCATACCTTTTTCCCCTTTCGTTTCTTTGGCTTTTCTCTCTTATAGACGATCGAAGACGGTTTTTTTTCGTTCTTCGATGGAAACAATTCCCCTTTGCAGAATATGTGGGCATCCAAGTGTCTCTCCAACCAGCGGATACGAAAATATCCAATCGTAAATCCGACAAAACTTCCCACCACAAGTCCCATGCCATACCAGATATTGCTCCAGTGCGACGATACCAGCGTTCCCAGAAACGTAACAAGGCTAAATGCTGCCGTCGCGATCAGCGCTCCGTTTGTATCATTGAAATAATACAGGAAAATGATCTCCGCATAGAACAAAAACAAAATAAAATATCCTGCTGCCAGACACGGATAAATCTGCAGCACCTCTCCTCCGAATCCATAAGCCGGAAGGATGATCACACAGACGAGATATACCACAACCGTGATGATAAACTGGATACGCACGAGGTTTAAAAGTTCTGCCGCCAGCTGCCGGAACATGCGGTTCTTCGCATTCCGGATATCCCGCCAGCGCCCTCCGGTGACGGCCTCGGAATACGCTTTGTAGCGTCCGTGAAAGTGCATCTCCACGCGGGAAATAAAAATGATCGTAGCAGAAATATTCGTGAACATCGCAATACAGGTTGCCAGATCATACATCGGTGCATAGACGAAGCTGTCCGCCACCACCATCCGCAGATTACTGTTCCAGAATACAAAATTGTGAATATAAAGTCCCAATGTATAGAGGAAATTGACCACGATCAGCTGCCAGTATTTCTTGAAATACGCAAGCACTTCCCTGTAGCAGTTGCTGTTCGTCTTAAAATAACGCTTGATCGTTGCCGCCTCAAGTACCGCCGTCAGAAAGAATCCGCAGCTGAGTGCCAGCAGCATGCTGTAAGCAATGTCGCGTTTGCATCCCCACACAAGGAAAAGTGACAACAGGAAAGCAAACACCATTCCAAGCAAAAAATAAAACGAAATCTTCTGATAATCTTTACAGATCGACAGATACAGCATCGAGTAGAACACCAGCACCAGCGAGATATAACCGCAGAATCCGGTAAACACAAACAGAAGATGCACATGTCCGATCACATATTCCCAGATACAGAACGGAATTCCAAACAGGCAGCTGAGTACAATATTCAAAATCAACCCCAGATAGTAGCACGACAAGATATTGTCATACCGCTCCTCATAGATCACATCCGACATATAGCGCGACAGTACCGCATTGAACGGAGCCGCCGTCAACAGGGAAAAGATAAAAATATACAGTATCGTTCCCGAGAAAAGGCCTCGTCTCGCATAACTTAACGTGTCGTATCCAAGCACATAACTCATCAGCATGATATTGCCAATGACAACGAACATCGGTGCAACCGTAGAGATCGTACTGTAGACAAAACCGACCAAATGCGCTGCAATGGATTTCTTATCAAAAATTTTCTGAAGCTTTACGCCAATTCCAGCCATCCTCTGACTTACTCCTTACCAATCGATATCTTCAAACTTCCAATAAATATCACTGTACGTCTTACGCATATCTTCCACACGATACTTGCGCATCAGACGCTTATAACCTGCCTCACCCATCTTTTCGCGAAGCTGTCTGCTTTTGCCGAGCTTTACCATCGCATCCGCAATCTCCGCCACATTCATGATATGCGTCAGAATTCCCGCAGCACCGAAATCATCATCCTCACCGTAGATCAGGCCCCTGCAGTTGCCGACATCCGTCGCGATCACAGGCTTATGCGCCGCGTAACTCTCAAGAATCGTAAGCGGCTGTCCCTCACTGATACTCGTCAGGATCGTCATGTCCAGACCACCCATATAATCCGCAACATTGACACGTCCCGTGAACTCCACATCGTCCGCTCCGATCAGTTCCACCATATCAAAACACTCCTTCGCATATTCCTCATCCTCATCGGTCGGACCCATAATCCAAAGCTTCAAATTCGGCAGCTTCTCCTTCGCATACGCAAAGGCTCGAAGCATCGTCTTAACATCCTTGATCGGTGTCACACGAAGGATTGCACCGATATGAATCTGATCCGGACTCATAAAATCCGGTCGTGTCAGATTTACAAAACGCGTTTCATCGATTCCGTTCGGTGTCACGACTGTCTTGTCAGCCGGACAGCCAAGCTCGATCTGCAGCTCTCTTGCGTGCGCATACAGGCTGGTCACAAGATCCGCCCGCTCATATGCAAGCATCGACATCTTACGGAACTGTTCAATCCATATATTCTTGTAGACACCTTCAACCCACTTGGCACGGATCAGTTCCTCCTCACGCTCACGCGTATAGATTCCATGCTCCGAGATCAGAAGCTTGCTGCCGTATTTGATCTTCGCCATACTACCGAGTACACCGGCATAACCGGTCGCAACGCAGTGGTAGAGATCCGCCCTTGGCAGATCCATCTTGAGCGTGTGAAAAAGCGGCAGATACATAGAGCGCATCGTCCACAGGAAATCCGAGAACAGGATTTCCGGATAGCGGATCTGATAGCATTCCAATACCGCCTGAAAGAAATCCTCTCCCATCAGAAAATCATTGAGAGAAAATTTCTTCTCGTTAAACAAATGTACCAACGTCTCCCAATCCACATTCTGATTGAGAAGCAGGCTTTTGAGTGCCTCATATTCCTGATTATTTAGTTTGATGCGGCGATGCCGCTTGCCATAATCGCCGGTCCAGTCGCAGTCATCGAGATATAATTCATATACCTCGATCACATTCTCCGGCAATTCATATTTAAATTTTCCGCGGAACGACCGGTTGGCAACGATCGCGAGAATAATAAATTCATAATCCGGGAACTGCCTGATCATGCTGTGTACCCAGCTGGATACACCGCCCACCATATACGGATAGCAGCCCTCTGCCACGATACAGATTCTCATGATCCACCTCCCTGTTTCCCATTCGAACTGTTATAATGCAGCGTATCCTGCTGCTTGACATGGATCGCAATATCCGCCTCCTGAGCCTCGATCAGATAGACACCATCCTCGATCTTTTCAAACGAGCCGCCTTTGACCGAATCCACATCTTCGCCGCTTAAACGCAGCATAAACCATGCCTGATCCTCGAAATGCTGAATGGATACATAGATGGTATCCTCCTTCCTCTCCTGCTCATAGGACAAAGCGAGAAATCTCCGGATCCGCAGGTCCGACTCCGAAAGCGAGGTCTGCGCAAAGGACGCATACTCCTTCCAGAATGTCGCAACATTCGCCGAGATCTTCTTCATCAGATTCTGCCACGAATCCTCGTCCGTCTCAGGATATGTTACCTTGTACAGATCGAGTGTAATATTCGAATAGGCCAAAGCAGTCTCCATGCTTTTCAGCCGGAAATCATCCATAAAAGTGTGTGACGCACCGGTACTTGTCACGCGCTGCTCCGTAAGTCCCGACGTATCGTATGAGACGATCGGGAAAGTTGCATCGTCTTCGTTGACAACCATTGTTCGAAGTGAGGCATTCTCTTCTGCCGATAAATTCTCTTTCTGCGCCGCATCGCTCAGGTACAACGACCGGAATGCGTAATCTGGTGCATACTGCTTCCAGAAATTACGATCCTGCTGCAGCTTCTCATTGACCGATAGCTGCGAAGTCGTACTTCCGCTCCACCCCGCCTCGTTATGCTCCTCCTTAAGAAGCTTTAAGTAATATTCTACATTGCTTCCGTCCGGTTCTTCGCGATCCTCATAATTAAGCTGTGGCGTGAGCATACACGTCATCTTCATATTCGTCCGCGTATTGAGCGCCGACAGGGACGGCCAGATGACTTCTTTGTATACTGCCTCCGCGGACTGGCTGTACAATTCCTGTATGCGTGTCGCATTTTCCGAGGTGAACGCAGGGAAGTTTGCCACAACCAGATTCTGCGCATTGACCACGGGATAAATGTCATAGGTATTCGCCTCTGCAACCATCGCTTCGAGGATTCCGACTCCGGATATATCCGACAGGAAATCTCCGTTCACGCAGAATACACTTGCATTCTCGGTTCCATGTCTCCAGATCAGCGCCGGAAGCACCATATTTTTTAACGAATTCTCGTCCAATGTTGCGTAAGTCTGTCGCAGAGATGTCGTCATATTCTCCTTGTATACGGAATCAGAAATCAGTCCGACCATATACGTCTTGGTACCGGCTCCGGTCACATACCACGGAATTGTGAAATCCATGTCCTGACGCTCCGCAGCTTCCTCCTCGTCCTTCGCCTCATAGATTACCTCTCCGCCAAGCAGGAAGCCTCCAAACAGATGGGTTCCGGTCAATTGCACCTCATTCTGCAGTACTCTTGATATGCCGAGCAGATCCTTTATCTGGATGCTTCCGCGCAGATGCGCATTCTCTGGCATTCCGGAAAACACAAGGTCAATGCCGTCATCCGCCCAGCGTTTCACGATCGCATCATCCACGTTGTCCACTACCAGCTGTCCGTCCAGCACGATCATATCCGGTTTGTCCGACTCTAAGTAGGTACATTCTTCCAAAGAAGCATAGCTTGTAAACGCACGCTTCGTGTAGGTACACCACCAGTACACAACGTCGCGGACATTCGAACTCTGCGGACCGACGTATGCCACTTTTTGTGCGGCAGCGTGGACGGCAGATGCATCAAATGTATCCTGTGCCCCCAGATCGGTCTGGTCATTCATCTCGTATTCATTTACACCATATTGATTTAACTGGTTCTTCATCACGCCTGTAAACTGAAACATAAAAAACAGAATCAGAAACATGATCGCGATCGTAACATAATTTCGACGAGATACCATGCGTTTCCTTCCTAAAAATCATAGATTGCTACGTGAAAGTCCGGATCAGCTCCAGCGTCTCCCGGTCAATCACAATATTCGACTTCTTCAGCCGATCGAGTTCCTCGAAGAACTCCTTTTTCTTCTCCACTGTGAAATAATATTTCAGATAACATACATAAGTAGAAAGCTCATCCGGATACAGATCCCGGCTCCGCTCACACCACTTACGCATTCTTTCATACTCTCGCACACCCAGCAGCAGATCACACAGCCACTGGATATAAACCGGCTTCAGCCGGTAATACATCTGCTCATAGAGAAGCAGACACGCCTCCTCCATGATTGCTATAAATTCCGTCTGTTCTGCCTCCTGAAATACATCCTGCGATAAGATGCTGTGCATATATTCGATCAGGATGCATGCATAATCATCCCAGCCTTTTTCCTTGCGGTTGATCGCGATATGCAGCTCCTGCACCTGCTCGCGGAAATCATTCAACACGTCGCGCAGCACTGTTGCTGCATAATGCGACGTCTCGGAATCCTCACTATTGAGTGCCAGCGCAATCGAAGACAGAGACTTCTCAACATCCCCTCGCACAACATTCATCACAAGCGTTCTAAGATTATCCTTGTCACAGACAACAAGCGCTTCCTCGATCGGGACCATATTGCCTTCCTGCTCTTCATCCGCCTTCAGGTGCGTCTCCACGCGTTCCTTGGAAAACACAACGTCCTCCAAGTCCACATCCTGATGAAAAAGCAGATAATACACAAACCACACGGCCAGAAAAAATGCCGGTCCCACAAGCGGGCAGATGATCATGACAATGGTCTTGATCCAATATTCCTTTCTTCGCGGCGCCTTCCATCCGTTACGAACCATGCAGCAGATCAGATATCCGATCGCAACCATTGTATTCAGGATGAGAATCAGCAAAAATACCTGCTCCGATCTTGTCATACAACAATCTCCTCCTGTATCTCACACTTCAGTCCGACCTCACGGAACCGGTTCTCAACAAACTGCGCATCTTTTGCATTCGTATTCGCAAGTAGCGCATAGATTCTGCCATCCTCGAATACCCCGACATAATCGCTTTGGCGCATAAGCTTGACGAGTTTCTGTCCGATCTCCTCGCGCGACAGATTAGTTGATGTAATCTGGATCAATGCACACTCAGTCAGCTGCTTCTCGCGCGCATTCATATAAGCCTTAACCAGTGAGTGGAATGCCTCCGGCTCAAGAATGTTAGTACCCTCTATGTAACGCTGCTCCTCAAGCGCAGACATATAGCGGTTGGCACGCAGGACGGCGTTCTGGATCAGATAACCTATGACGGTCAACATGTTTGCCTGCCCGAGCGTCATGCGCTCCCACGGAATGCCCCACACCATCAGGATCAGCTGCATCTCATCCTCGGAATAGATGGCATTGGCCATCAGCGGATAATGCTCATCCATGCTTTTGTTAATGTATACCTTCTTCTCCTTCAGCTCCGCATACATATCCTCCATCTGCGGATAATTGATGGAGTTGCCGAGGCTTCGCGCCTTGGGTGATGTTGCAGAGAAAAGACGGGCGTACGATCGGTTGGCAACCGTATAGATTGCTACATCATGACTTCCCATCAATCGAGCAAGCACTTCTGCCGCGTAGAATAACACCTCGCTCGGCTCGTACTGATCCAGGCTGGAGGTAATCTCATAAATCTTACCGAAACTGTCACTCTGGTTGATGAGCTGTGTGCTCAAAAGTTCCTTCACTCTTATGTTGCTCACGTTGATGTCCGTGATATCATCAATCTGTTTCGACAGATAATCGACTTCGTGCTGCTCTTCCTCCGCGATCACACGCAATCGGTCACGCATATAACCGACGACCAGACCGAGGATCAGAAGCTGCGCGATCCATATGTAAGTGTTATAGTCCAGCATGACATCAAAGCCGCTTCGGTGATACATCTGACGGAAGCAATAGCCTGCCACTGCAAGAAGCGAAGAAAAGATTGCCTGCTGCTGTCCGTGCACGATTGCAAAAAGCAATACATACAACAGATAGAAGTCAATATTCTGAAAATATTCCCGTCCGACCGCGCGGTTATTCAACATAAAAAATGGGATAAAACAGATACAGTTCTCAATAAACGGCAAAAACGCCGGCAAAAACGAGCGCGCTCCGTGACGGATTCTCTCCCAAAGCGTGCGCGGCTTGCGGTCGATTGTCACAAAGAGATCGGAATGCTTCTGTATATGCTTCGTAAGTGCGGCAATCTCTGCCTGCGGCTTGTGGAAAATGCGCATGCCAAACTCCTGCTTGTAACGCTCATTCGACAGAATCGGTTCTCTGCGCTGCGTCTTAGGATTCTCCACAATCGTAACATCCCCGCTTAGAGCCGATGCGATCGTCTCTGCGATCAGTCTCTGCGATACCAATTCACCGGATGAGATCTGGTACAGGTGCTCCTTCACATTCGAAGCAGCGACAACCTGATAGATGAATTCGATGGCATCGCCGACATGAAGAAGTGCTACGCTTTGGTTCTCATCGATCAGAATCTCTCCCGTCTCCAAAGCCTCAATGCACATGCGCGCACAGATATCCTGTGCCTCCTCCGCACGTGTCGGTGTGCCGTATAAATGATCCAATCGTAAGGTTATGACCTGCTTTCCCATATCCTGGTAATATTTGCAGATGTTCTCACCCACTGCGATTGCCTGCCCTCTTGTCGTAATCGCTGCACTCGGCTCATCCTCCGTGATCACATAACCATACTCCTGCTGGAATACTTCTTCCGATGACAGATAAATGAACCGTCCCTCGCTGACAGCAAGAAAGGAAAGCAATACGTTCAAAAGTCCGGAAGTATACTTTCCCGCCCAATTCTGTGTACCACTCCACTTGAAGTAATAATCATATGCGCCCATGAAAATGACGGCATCCGGCTGAATACTTGAAAGCACATCCCGGATGCAGGAATCTTCATACGAAAAATGATAACTCTCAAAAATCTTTCTTGAAGCGCGAACCGTCTTCGGTTCTTCCGTCAGAAGAAAGATTCTATGACCTTCTTTATCCAGTTTTTCCACCAGTAATTGGGTAAAATTACTGTTCTTTCCGACTAATAAAATGTTCATATCAAACCTTGCTCCCTCAAGCGCATGATAAACTGCTGCGTGTCTTCTCTCGCCTGCTCCATGGGAATCCCATAGTTCTTCTGAAGTTCCGATGCAATCTGATCCTGCGTCTGTCCGCTTGTATAAGCTTCCCAAATAAACGCGGCACATTCGTTCAATTCGATCGGTTTCCTGTATGTAAGCCCCTCCTGCTGCATATCAAGCAGCCAATACCGGCCCGCTGCATGTCGTAATTGATAGCGTCTATCTGCTTCCATCTCTACTCCAAATCATATGTTTATTTAATACTTTATTATACCATATCATTTTTTTTGCTCCAATAAAGATATCGGAAAAGTTCAGCAAAAATCCGCATACTTTATTAAAATGCCATAATCAGACAAAAAAACACCGCATTATAACAAACAATGCGGTGTGTATGATCCCGATCCTTCCATCAGGATTCCTATATTTTTTTGTCACGGATCATAATCCGATGATTACGAAACCGAATAGTTATAATCCGTCAACTGAAGACTGTCAATCGAAGTTCCGTGATTCAGATGCACGCCAATGATAACGGACGCATTTGCAGCACCATCAAATACAACTTTCACAGTCTGTCCGGAATACGTCAGGTTCGCATCTGCTACCGACGCATCTGCATCGTCAATGGAATCATTAAATGTCAGTGTCAGACTGACCATACCGGTAACATTCGGGCAGTTAACCGTAACCGCTCCTTTTCCGCCGGTAGCCCAGCGATCCATCACTCCCGTATAGCTTACATTCACATGACCGGCACCACTTGCAAGATAAACACCCTCTGCAAGGTTATGGTTTGCAACAATAATCGGGGCCTCATAAGTTCTCTTCATATTTTACCTCCCTGCATTGATAAGCTGCCTCTTTTAACATTTACACTTACGCAAATGTTATCGGATCGTTTTCAACCTGTCTATACAACAAGTTGTGCTATTTTTTAGAATTCTTGTTTTTTATTCTCATCTATACCAAGAATTCGATCATTTACCTGCGTGAACTTGCCACCGTCCATATTTTTCCGTACAAAAGGCACTCCCTCGCGCACATAAAAAACATTGTCCTCCAGCAGCGCATCCGGATTCTCCGACGGACTGATCGTTCCTCCCAGATCATCGTAGCTGATGTTGCCGCGGAAGGTATTATGGATAGCCTCCTGCAAACAAAACATCACGCAGCCGCCCTCGTTCATCCTGCTGTAATTGTATTCATAGACCGTTCCATCCCCGGAATCCGCATCATATGCCATACCATCCTGATTCAATCTTGTATCTGTGACTTCATTATAGCAAAATAATGCATCCTTACACTTCCACGGCCAGATGCCTGCCGCTACCTTCCCCATTCTCTCGCCCGGTTCACAATAGATTCTGTCATTGATCTCACAGGCGATGGAATCTGCCATATTATGTTCGATCAGCGGACGCAGCGCATACATTGCCGTAATGCCGTCCCCCCCGGCTGCTTTCACATAATTATCACAGATCCGTATATTCTCATGCCCGTACTTTAAAAAGGTCTCTTCCTCAAGTTCCGCTCCCTGAAATTGTTCATGTGCATAGGTGTAGCCCACTGCAATCCCCCAACGACTTACCTGATACACAAAACATCCCGCAACCGTGACATCCTGATAACGTGCGACCCCCGTAACCTCCTCAAATTCCGGGCGCAGCGCCGTCATGTAGATACCACCGTTATTCATATGCTTATCATACACATTTCCATTTACATCATGGATCAGCAGATTCCGGAGCGTAATTCCATGCCGCACGCCTTTGTCCTTCGCAACGACCGCAACGCCGGTACGATTCATCTTATCCCCAAGCGAATACCGTTCTCCAATCATTTCTCTGCCTTCATTGGTGATCTCCAGATCCTCTACCACGATATATTCCGCATCATACAACAAGACTGCCGAAGATACATAGCCATGATATACATGCGTCGGCGCATCCAGCGGATTTCCATAATCCTGATACCAGATTCCCTGTCCGCAGGCTTCGATACGCGGCGCGGCTCCGTCTCCATATGCCCCGATCACAATCGGTGCATCCTCGCTGCCGCTGTCCGTCACCTGCAGATACTGTCCGTAAAACACACTGCCGCGTTCAAGCAAAACCTTATCGCCAGGCTGCAGTCTTGTATGATTGATTGCAAAAAGACTGGCAAATGCGCTTTCGCGTGTCAGTCCATCTTTTAAATCATTTCCGTTCTTCGAACTCACGTAATACGTCCTGGATAAGTTCGCCATACGCATCCTCCCGTAACCGCTTTTCGATGATCTGTTCTACTTCTTCATATGTGAAAAAGTCCCCATGATACCGTCCAAACAAATCCATGTTTTGTTCGTAAAAAGCTTTTTTTTCCTGCTCCGTAAAGTCCGGACACAGACCGGTCTTTCGAACCGCCTCAACCGGCTGGACAAAATCCAGCTTCAGGCGCGTCAATTCATACTGCAGATACGCCGGCGCCGAAAAATAACGCGGTCCGTAGAACCGTTTATTCTCCCGCTCCATCGTCTGCAGCATCTTGTTATGTTCCTGACGCCTTTTTTCCAATCCTTCCCATGAAGGATCCTCCAACAGGCCAAGCTTTTGAGCCAAAAGGAAGGCGCCCTGCGCCTCCCTCAAGTCCTCTTGTTTCAAACAATAATTTTGCTGCATTATTTCACTGCTCCTGTAATTCCGTTTGCAAAGCTCTTCTGTAAGCATAAGAAGATGACTGCTGTCGGAAGTGTACAAATCAATACACCAAGCATCAGCATGCCGTAGTCAACACTGTATCCACTTTTCAGGTTTGCTACAAGCATCGGCATGGTGATCGCCTTGTTATCCTGTAAAATGATCGTTGGCCACAGATAATTGTTCCATGCATTCATGAACGTTACCGTCATAGCAGCTCCGTAAGTAGATTTCATGACCGGAATAAACATCCGGAAGAAAATCTGGATCTCACTTAAGCCCTCAAGCCGTGCCGCCTCGATAATATCGTGCGGGAATGAGCGGGCCGCCTGGCGGAACAGCATGATCATAAACGGAGTGGAAATGGATGGAAGCGCAAGCGCGATCCATGTATTAACCAGCTTCCAGGAAGTAAACATCTTGAACAATGGAATCATGATCGCAACAAACGGAAGCATCATCGCAAGAAGCAGAATGCTCATTAATACATCCTTCCCCTTGTCATGATAAATCTCAAATCCATATCCGGCGATCGAACATACAAGCAGTGTTACAATTGTAATAATGATCGCATTGCGGAAGGAATTAAACATTGCAAGGCCAAGATTCTGCATATCAATCAGTGTCTTAAAGTTCTCAAAAAGATACGAACCCGGAATCAGGCGTCCTCTGACAACATCAACACTTGTATTGGTTGCTCCGCAAAGCATGTAATATAAAGGAAATGCGGAGAGTGCACTTGCCAGAATCAATACTATGTAGGAAATTATTTTTTTCGTCTTAGTCACGTTTGTCACCTACTTTCATCTGAATTGCAGACAGAATCGCTACCATTACAAGAATACATACGGACAAGGCTGCCGCATAATTAAATTTCGGTGTCTCAACAAAAGAGATATTGTAGATGTAATGTGCCAATGTCATGGTTGACTTGCCAGGTCCTCCGGCAGTCAGGTTCATAGACTCATCAAACAGCTGCAAGGTTCCCGATGTTGACATAATGGCAGTCATAAGGATTGTCGGCTTCAAAAGCGGAATCGTAATCTTTATAAACTGCTGGAACGGGGTCGCACCATCAATGTAGCTTGCCTCGTACACCGAATAATCAATATTCTGCAATCCTGCAAGATAGAATACCATATTATAACCGGTCCATCTCCAGATCAAAGCGATCACAATGACCCAACGCGCCGGCCAGGTACTCTGAAACCAGTCTACCGAAGATAATCCAACGGCCATAAGTGCCCGGTTCACAACTCCATCCGGAGCAAACAATGACTTAAATATCATGGAATAAGATACAAGCGATGTCGCACACGGAAGGAAGATCAACGTACGGAAAATTCCTTTTCCTTTGATCTTCGGACTATTCAGAAGCTGTGCCAGAATCAGTGCCAATACCAGCATGATCGGCACCTGGATCAAAAAGTAAAAAAAGGTATTAAACAGGCACTGCTGAAAGGTTTTATCCTTAAGAATTCTGGCATAATTAGAAAGTCCTGTAAAGGTTTCATTTGTCTTTCTGAAGGACAGCAGGAGTGCCTGCGCCATCGGATAAAAACAAAATACAAATATCAGGATCGCTGCCGGAAGCAAAAACGCCCATCCGGTAAGATTATGCCTTTTTTCCAAACTTAATTTTGCTTTCTTCTTTTCCATGTTTCTCTCCTACAACAGTACCGGGAACGCATTCCTGCACCCCCGGTACTGTCCTGTTATTCACATTCGATGATTATTCACCAATATTAAACTCAACGGTATCCTGAGCGTTTTTGATTTCGCTGTCGATATCAGCACCGTTCTGTACTACGTTTGTAATCGCATCTGTTAATGCGCTTCTGATATCGGAGTAGTATGCACCGTAATCAATTCCCGGAACCTTTCCTGCGAACTCTACGATATCCTTATATACTGCCTGTCCGCCATAGAACTCTGAAGGCTCATTGTAAACATCAGAATCAGCTGCAGGTAAGTAGCTTGCGATTGCTCCGGCATTTGGAAGAAGGTCATCATATAACTCTACGCTTCCGCCGAAGGTTGTCTTAATGAAGTCAAATGCAAGGTCTGTGTTCTTGCAGTTAGAAGATACTGCCCAGCTTGCTCCACCACAGTTTGCGTAGTTTGTAGCGCCTTCAACATCATCTAACTTAGGCATATTAACGATTGCCCAATTTCCGGACTGGTCATCAGCCGCCTGGATAGAAGACATGATCCAGCATCCCTGGATGACACCGGCTGCCATGCCCTTGTTCATAGAAGCAATATACTGATCCCAATCTGTATAGTCAACCATGATTCCCTCATCGATCAGCTGCTTGTATGTCTCGATTGCTTTCTTGAGTGCCTTATTTCCAACTAAATCAATCTTGCCGTCTACCATTGGAGAAGCACCGGCTGACTGAAGCATCTCGATGATAATCTCAGATCCGCCTGAAGAAGTAAGCATCGGAACATGATTCTCGTCAACAACCTTCTTTGCAAGTTCCATGAACTCTGACCATGTTGTATCCTTGAAATCCTCAACCTTAAGACCTGCTGCCTCAACCATATCCGAACGGATTGCCATAATGCTAGCACCGTTATCAAATGGTACACCATAGTTCTTTCCATCAACTGTAGAATCAGCTAACTTACCGGCTGAAAACTGTGTGAAGTCAATTCCGGAATCTGTTAAATCGGTAAAGATGTCAGGATAGTTTGTTACATCCTTGTGGTAGGAATAATCCTGCATTAAGAAGATATCCGGCAGGGTGCTGTAATCACCGGCCTCAGCAGCTGTGATCAGAGCTGTCTCGATATCTGTATATACCTTTTCCTGAATATCCAGCTTAAAGTTTGGATGATCCTTCTGGTAAATCTTTTCTGCCTGCTGCAAAGCATAGATGTTGAAGTTTGGATCCCATGCCCACACCGTAAGAGTCTCATCTGCATCGTCCCCCGCTGCAGCCTGTGTTCCATCATTTTTTACATCATTGCTTCCATCCTTGTTGTCTGTGCCGCTTCCGCATCCGGCGAACATAGACATTGTCATTGCCGCTACTAAAAGAGCCCCTAATACTTTCTTTTTCATTATAGTTTCCTCCTTATACTTTGAACAGTACTTACTTTATAAAATATGAAACGCATACCTTTGCCTTTCATAAGTTACCTTTACTCAATATCATCCACCCAGCGCATCTCGCCCGGCTCCAGATCCAGCTCATATACACAGCGGCCCTTGATATATACATCCGTGTGCTGTGCTTCCGAGGAATTGTTGATTACGGCAAGCTTTCCGGTTTTCCGGAACACCGCCACTTCGGTATCAACATTCGTTACATAGTAACGCTTCATCTCATTCTCCATGCCTGCCGCATAATAGATCGCGCGGAGAAGAATCCGACAGTTCTGCGGAGAATACGGAAGACCTGCAAAATATACGCTGTGTCCTTTTCCATATTCATTAACCACCAGCTGGCTATACTCTCCATCCATTGCGAGGATCTGGTAATTCTTACCCTGTGCATAGATCCGGCTTGTTCCCTCACCGAAATCCACATCCCCATCAATATCTTCCAGAATAAAGTGGTTGGAATCCATCTCATTATACTTATCCGTGCTGAGAGAGAAGCACATCTCACGGTCCACGCCAAGTACATCGGACAGCTGGAAGTATCTTCCCTGATGCTGATAAGCCGTCGGCTCACCGACTCCGATGAATCCGCCTCCTTCATCAACGAAGCGACGAATGTTTGTCACCACAGCCTCATCGATCCAATTTTCAGCACCACTGAATGCTGTATAGGCATCTCCAACATTGATGATTACCCTGATATCCTCCGGGACACCATTTCTTACATCATCAAATGAAATAAATTCAACATCAAACGGCATTCCGCTTAAGCACTCCAGCACGCCCTCCGCAGAATATGTCTCTCTATGCCAGATTGCGTGATGTACCTGATTGGACATCCACTTTCTCTGTCCTCCCCAGCAATTGAGGATTGCCACCTTAAACGGTGCTACATAAGCGGCTGTGCCCTGCATATTTTCATGAATCTCGCGGAACTCGGTAACAACTTTCTGGATTTCATCAATAAATCCCGGCCAGCTGCTTGCCAGCTTTAAGTATCCGCCATATCCGATTCTGTCTAATGGGGAACGGAGAAGTGCGCGTCTTGCTTTTCTCCAGTTGTCTCTCGCTTCTCCGATCGGATCTCCGCCCTCGCAGAACACATCCGGGAAGAAATATGGCAAAAGACGTCCCTCTGTATAATTAACACCTTTAATATCTGAAATCATACGAAGCGTCACACCGCTTCCAACAGAACCTACGACTGCATCCAGCCCGATTCCCGCAAAATATTTACCATATGGTTCTGTTCCGATCCAATGGTCGCCAAGGAACATCATTGCTTCCTTACCATAGGAATGAACGATATCCACCAATTCTTTCGCGAGCGCACATACTTCTATCTGCTGGAACTCGATAAAGTCGCGGAACTCTTTGCTCGGCACGCGGAACATACTGTTGTGATATCCCTGATCGACAATAAATTCCGGCCGGAATTGATAGCCTGCCCACTTTTCAAATTTCTCTAAAATGTATGGGCTTACACTCGCGCTATATCCAAACCACTCAACGTATTTTTCACGTTTTTTGTCATCAAATGTCAATGTGAACTGATGGAAAAAGGTGGTAAAGCGGACAACGTCTATATGAGGATTTTCCTCGCACCATTTCTTAAGCTTTTCTTTTACATATTTCTGAGTTTTCGGTTGTCTCACATCATACGTCAGCTGATGCGGTGTGTCTTTCCAATCATTTGTAAGGAAATTGTACATATGCACCGGATCCCAGATTAAAAATGCCAGAAAACTTACCGTATATTCATGATATGGTGTTGTCTGGATCAAAACCTCTCCTGAACCCTCATCAAATTCCCACTGATCGATAGGAACAACCTCCCCGGTCGTCCGGTCGATTACTTCCCACCAACGTTTCGGATCATCCAAGGTGTTTACCTTCAGCTGCTCCGTGTGGAATCCTTCCATAAGGCGGATACGAAGGCTCTCGCCCCTTGCAGTTACCCGGTTACTGATCAGGTATTCCTGCTGAATCTCATCCGGATTCTGGCTTGCCCATTCATTATCTTTTCTGGTTGTATAATAAGTAGCATACTTTTTAACTGGTTCTGACAAAAGTGCATCCGGCATTACCGTTCCGTCGCAATCTCTTAATGCATCGGCTCCTAAGAGATTTTTTAAACGTATTGTTTCATCAATGACATCTGCATCCGTCGGCAGTGTCAATCTTCCCCTCATCAATATTATTTCCTCCAAATCACTTTTGTTCTATTTGTTTATAGCTAGAGTATAATGTCTGCAACAGTTGATATCAACTTTTTTGTTGCTCGTTTTGTTATTTTTTTTGCTTTTTTATTACTAAAATACTGTTTTTTTACATTTTTTTGTGTATAATATGCCCAAGGCGTCACTTTACACCTAATTTTTTTCGTCTTTTTTACGAAACAGTTTTTAAAATATTGTTTTTTTATATATTTTGCGCAAAAAATGAATAATTCCGAAAATAGTATAAAATGATAATAATTGAGGGGGGCTTTCTTTATGAGTAATGAATTTATCAATTTGGATTCCGGCAGCAACACCCGCGAAGACTTCCAGCTTCGCTACATTTCTATCTCCAAGTACGAGGGCGACTGGCAGTCGCTCCCACACACGCATCAGTTTTCAGAGCTTTTCTACGTTCTGAGTGGAGAGGGGGCTTTCTATATTGAAGACGATAAAATTCCTGTGAAAGCGGACGATCTGATGATCATCAATCCGCATGTCGAACACACGGAAAAAACGCTTCCAAATGATCCGATGGAATACATCGTATTCGGTGTCGAAGGACTGGCTTTCTCTTTTATTGATCCGGATCAGGACAATACCAAGGGGTATAGCTTCTATAGCTACGGTTCGGACAAGAATCAGTTTATCAATTTTGCACAGTTGATGATGCGTGAATTCCATGAAAAAAAGCCCGGCTTCGAGAAGGTATGCCACGGATTGCTCCAGGTTCTTCTTGTATATATTTCACGCAAGCAAAATCTGTCCGTGATCTCTGACTCTTCCTTCCAGTTGTCCAAGGAATGTGCTCTTGCCAAACGCTATATCGATGCAAATTATGCCAAGAATATTACTCTTGATTCTTTAGCGGAGATTACGCATATTAACAAATTTTATCTGGCACACTCTTTTACAGAATGCATCGGCCAGTCTCCGATCAACTATCTGACCGACCGAAGGCTGGAAGCCTGCAAGGAGCTTCTGACATCCTCGAATCTTTCTGTCGCTCAGGTTGCCTCAAGCGTCGGATTCTCATCCCAGTCCTATTTTTCACAAATCTTCAGAAAAAAGACCGGTATGACGCCGAGACAGTATCGGAATCGCTATGCGAAATAAGCTGTTTTTGTAAGTTTTGCACAAAATATTGTTTCATTTTTTGTGATGTTTGGCAACACTTTTGGGACAACCCATGCTATTATAATAACCGTAAAAACCCCCCAATACATTATATAAAGTTTTACTATCCCCATAGTAAAATACCTTCTCCTAAAGAACAGCGATCGATAGCTGTTCTTTTACTTTACACAAAAAGTGGGGCGATGCATATGCATCGCCCCGCTTCGTTACTGTTTTCCTATTTTCTACGCATCCGACCTGGAATATGCATTCTTCATCTGATTACTCAGTTCAAACAACACTTTGTCGAGTGTTGCCAAAGCCTCGGTCTTTAACGTCTTCGCAACCTCCTCATTTGCCTGTTCACGGAGTGCGCGGCGCTTCGCTTCGTCCGGCTCTGCAGCAAGAAGCGCATCATATTTGTTGATCAACTCGTGGCTTTTTGCCAGAACATGCTCCTGATAACGCTCGATATGGAAAAGCGACTTGCGGTAGGACGCATCCGCCATCGCAGCGATCATGCGGCTGGTCCAGTAGAAATTGTCGGTCGATACTTCTCCAGTGGTGTTGCCGAGATAGTCCGGCACATTATCCACATCTGTGTAGAAAGGCGCTACCACATTGAATGCATTGGATCCGTATGCCACCCACTCGATCGTACGGCTGTCCTCGGCATGATCCGGTCTCATCTGGATGATGGACAGAAAATCGTTGCGGTTGATACCGATGGAACGATACGCTCCCGCCATGGATTTGTCGCCGTACGGAAGGTACGGATCATATGGTGTCCCCTGAAAATGCGCAGAGAGCACATACTTGACGTCTTCCACCGTAATCTTCTTCTCCGGCTTCATGCACCATGGAATATCATCGGAAAAAGGCGTAAAGTCTGCATTTGTGCCGTCCCATACATATGTGTGCGGATTCAGGCAGCGCAGCATATACCATGCACGCGGCGTATTGTAGACATGATCGGAATCATCGTGGCTTCCGAACACATCGCGTGGATTCAGATTTCCGTCCATCGACAGATTCAGATGATTCTTCTCAATAAAATCAGCCAGATCCGGCGAGCACATAAATTCTTTCTGCTCACCCAATGCATCTTTCATATCAAATGCATCCATACCGAACTGGTTCGGCATCACAACATACACATCATCCGGCACACGGCGCGCGATCCAGTGATGACCGCCAATCGTCTCAAGCCACCAGATTTCATCCTTATCCTGAAAGGCAATGCCATTCATCTCGTATGTTCCATACTGTTGTAACAATGTGCCAAGGCGCTGCACGCCCTCTCTGGCACTGTGAATGTATGGGAGAACAATGTATACGATATCCTCCTCTCCAATTCCTCCTGCGACTTTCTCCCTGCCATCCTCTGCCGATTGGAACGTCACAAGCGGATCGGCTCCAAGCACACGCGGGTTGGATGTGATCGTCTCGGTCGCAGTCATGCCGACATGTGCTGCGTTCACACCACTTGCAGCCCAGATTCCTTCGCCTTTTACTGCGTTTGGCATCGCGGTATACTGCATCGGATCATCCGGAAGCTTGATCTTCACATGTGAAATAACTGATTCATACTCGCGCGGCTGTTCCTCCGGATGGATGACCGCAAATTTCTTTGGTGTAAAGTGTCCGGCTCCCGAATCATCGTTTCTTGCGATCATCGTCGAACCGTCGTAGGAAGCTTTCTTTCCTACCAGAATTGTTGTACAAGGCATATGTAATTCCTCCTCTATCCCTATTATACTATGCAAATCCGAAATCATGTGTCGGGGCTCACGCAGGACGCCTCCTGCCCCGACACATTGATTTCGCCCTATACGATGTAAAAAGGGGCGCGATTCCAAGAATCACGCCCCACTTCTACTCTCTATGATTAGATGTTCAGCAGATCACTGAATACCTTTAATGCGCCGTCTGTCTCATGAGCAAGCACGCGTTTTGCAAGGACTTTACCAAGCTGAACGCCTTCCTGATCGAAACTGTTGATGTTCCATAAAAATCCCTGGAACATTACCTTGTTCTCGAAGTGTGCAAGTAAAGCACCCATAGACTTCGGATTTACCTGATTTCCGATGATGATGGAAGATGGACGACCACCCTCGAAGTTCTTGTTGCGGTTCTCGTCTGCCTTACCACATGCGAAAGCAACGATCTGTGCTGCAACGTTTGCGCAAAGCTTCTGCTGGCTTGTGCTTCCCTGAATATCAACGTCTGTACCGATCTGGCTGTTCTTGTATCCAACGAACTGCAGTGGAACGATATCTGTTCCCTGATGCAGTAACTGATAGAAGGAATGCTGTCCGTTTGTTCCAGGCTCACCGAAGATAACCGGACCTGTCACATAATTGATTGGATCACCAAAACGGTTGACGGACTTACCGTTGGACTCCATATCAAGCTGCTGTAAATGTGCCGGGAAGCGGCTGAGTGCCTGTGAATAAGGCAGTACAGCGGTGCTTGGGTATCCGAGCACGTTACGCTCATAGACACCGATCAAAGCGTCAAGCATTGCTGCGTTCTTCATAACATCATCATTTGCTGCAAGCTTATCTTCCTCTGCTGCTCCGTCTAAGAAATCTGCAAATACTTCCGGTCCGAAAGCCAGTGATAATACGGCTCCGCCGACAGCAGATGTAGAAGAATAACGTCCGCCAATGTAATCATCCATAAAGAAAGCTGCCAGATAATCATCACTCTTAGCGAGTGGAGATGTCTCACTTGTTACAGCGATCATATGGTTCGAAGGGTTCAATCCTGCATTCTTTAATGCGTCCTTAACGAAAGACTCGTTTGTTAATGTCTCAAGTGTTGTACCTGACTTAGATACAAGTACGAAGATCGAATGTGCAACATCGATGGAATTTAATACTGCTGCTGCATCATCAGGATCTACGTTACTGATGAATTTGGCTTCCATCTTGAATGTATTGTTCTTCTTAGCCCAGTTCTCTAATGCAAGATACATCGCACGAGGACCAAGGTCACTACCACCGATACCAATCTGAACAACAGTTGTAAATTTCTCACCTGCCGCATTCGTAATCTCACCAGCGTGAACCTTGTTCGCGAAATCTGCGATGCGGTTCTGCTGCTCTACATAGAATGCACGCTTATCAACACCGTCTGCGGTAACAGCATCACCGAGCTGTCCACGTGTCATATGATGAAGAACCAGTCTGTTCTCTCCTGTGTTGATCACTGCTCCGTTGTAGAGTTCTTTAAACTTATCCGCAAGCTGAGCCTCGTCAGCTAACTTAACAAGTGCTGCAAGTACGTTATCATCTACTGCTTTTGCAGCATAGTTATAAGTAAAGCCTGCTGCCATCGGGATGCTGTAATTCTTTACACGCTCCGCGCCGTTCTCACCGGTCATAACCTCTGCAAGATTAACCTTTGCGGTATCCTTCAGCTCCTGATAGGATGCAAGTGTATCCAAATTGTTCCAGGTAACCATGGTCGTTCCTCCTTAAATCTATCCCATTCTCTTTTAATTATTTGTAACCTCTGTGATTATACTATTTAATTTTCCAGAGTTCAAGTCCGTCATTGAGTGGTACAAATCTATATAAGTCCCTGTACCAGAATGATCAGGATAAGGATCGGAAGCACAAATTTAAAATACGGGTGCAGCCACCGCGCAATCTTAATGCCTTTACCGGTATTCGCTTCCTCGAGATAATTGTCAAATCCCCATCCCCACTTCGTCACGCAGAACAGGAGATAAACGAGCGATCCGAGCGGCAGCAACAGATTGCTGACGATGAAATCCTCGCTGTCTAACACATCTCGCGCACCAATCAGATGCAGATCACTCCAGATGTTATAACCGAAGACGCAAGGCAGACTCGCAATCAAGATGATAACACAGTTGATCAAAGCAGCCTTGTTACGATTCCAGCCAAACATATCGATACAGAATGACATAATATTCTCAAACACTGCGATAATGGTTGAAAAGCTTGCAAACGTCATGAACAGGAAGAACAAAGTTCCCCAAAGCCTTCCGCCCGCCATATGGACAAACACGTTCGGCAGCGTCACGAAGATGAGTGACGGACCGGCCGTTGCCTCAACACCGTAGCTGAAGCATGCCGGGAAAATGATCAGACCTGACATGATTGCCACAAACGTATCGAGCGCACAGATTCTGGCGCCTTCGCCGGCAAGCGAATGAGCTCTTCCCATGTAGCTTCCGAAGATTTCCATCGCCGCCACACCCAGACTCAGGGTGAAAAAGGCCTGATTCATCGCCGCCGAGATCACGTTTCCAAAACCGACCTTCTGAACCGTTGTCCAGTTTGGTACAAGGTAGAATTTGATTCCCTCTGCCGCTCCGGAAAGTGTAAAACTGTGTACCGCAAGCACAATGATCAGCACAAGAAGTGCAGACATCATGACTTTGCTGACTTTCTCAAGTCCGTTCTGTAACCCTCTGCTGCATACAAGGAATCCTGCGAGTACCGTCACGACCATCCAGAATGTCATCTGCTTCGGATCCGCCAGAAGATTACTGAATACTGCTCCTGTTGCCTCGGCATCCATTCCCGCCTTAAATTCTCCGGTCAGAAATTTGTAAAAATAAGTGACCATCCATCCGGATACGGTCGTGTAATACATCATAAGCATCACGCAGCCGAAGATTGCTACCCAGCCGTGCAGATGCCACTTGCTGCCCGGCTTCTCAAGCGCCTGATACGCCTGAACCGCGCTTTTTCTGCTGGCGCGTCCGACCGCAAATTCCATCGTAAGTACCGGAAGTCCCATGATCACAAGAAAGATGAGGTACAGCAGCACAAACCAGCCGCCTCCGTTCTGCCCCGCAACATACGGGAAACGCCAGACGTTTCCGATTCCGATCGCACACCCGGCGCTCACAAGCAAAAATCCCAGACGCGATTTAAATGATTCTCGTTTCATATAAAATGGTATCCCCTTAGTATTTGTTATAAAAATCCGTCGCACTCGTTCTGTGCAACAAGCGATTGTCACCCTGCGTTTTATGGTCTACGCATTGCACAACTCTGTGACAACTTCGTTGATCACCTTGCCGTCTGCCTTGCCTTTAAGTTCCGGCATAATGGTCTTCATGATCTGTCCCTTGTTCTTAGTCGCAATCACATCGGCAAATTTCTCCTGTACAATCGCAACGACTTCCTCCTTAGAAAGAAGCTTCGGTGCATACTCCTGCATGATGTCATGACGCTTCTGATATTCAGCGATCAGTTCCGTACGATCCTTCGGACAGGAATCGATCTGTTCCTGCACGGTCTTGAGTTCCTTCATGATCGTTGTATTTACCATATCTTCCGGAATATTCTCGCGGCATCCGGCATCGATTGCATTCTTCTTTACTGCCGAAACGAGAGAAGAGATTGCGTCTTTGCGCTCTTTGTCATGTGCCTTCATTGCTGCGATCATGTCTTTTTGTAATTGTTCGATTGTCATTGTATTTTCCTCCTAAAATATATTTTTAAATCCGTACCGCTCCAGGTCCACCTTGCCGTCCTGCACTTCGATTCCATCCGCTTCAAGTCTTCGCGCCTGCTCTCCGGCTCCGCCGAAAGCGAACGCTCCCGACAATTCTCCCTTCGCATTCACCACGCGAAAACATGGAATATGCTCCGGATCCGGATTCTTGTGTAACGCATTGCCCACGGCACGCGCCATCTTGCGGTCACCCGCCATCTCTGCAACCTGTGCATAAGTCGCCACACAGCCTTTCGGAATCTTCTTGACCGCCTCGTAGATGCGCTTCGTCGGACTGTCTGTCACAAGTTCGTAACTGAGCGCGATCATGCGCCGGATCTCCTCGTCCGGGATGCTTCCATCCAGAATCACGGTGTTCCAATGCTCCTTATTCTGATGGTACGCCGGGATGACTGCCGCGTATGCGCCGCGCCAGATTTCCCTCCAGTCGGCATCCACCTTCAGATTCAGATTGATTGATCCGTTCCGCTCGTATGTCCACAGGAACGCTTTGTCGCTTCCTTTGACCCGGACAAGCTGCCAGTTGTCATCATGAAAAGGCGCTGCCTGATACGTGTCCGGAAACGAAAGTCCATATGCGAGCGCTTCGTCTCTTGTTGTCATAATTTACCCCTTAAAAAGAGATCGTGTGATCATGCGGCGTCCACACGCAGTCTCGCGTGATTTCCTCAAGTGAGGCAACACCACACATCTTCATCGTATCTTCCAGCTCGCTGCCGATCTTGTCAATGTAACTCTTGACGCCTTCTCGCGCGCCACCGTACACCGCAGTCACGAATGGTCTTGCAATAATCACTGCATCCGCGCCAAGCGCCAATGCCTTAAAGACATCGGTTCCCGAACGGATTCCACCATCCACGAAGATCTTCATGGAGCCATCCACCGCATGCGCGATGTCTTCCAGCACTTCGGCAGTTGCCGGGCACTGATCCAGCACACGTCCGCCGTGATTTGACACAACGATCGCAGACGCGCCTGCTTCTTTTGCCTTCAAAGCGCCTTTTGCAGTCATAACGCCTTTTACAATAAACGGCACACCTGCGGCCTGCGCAACCTCATGGAGTTCCTCCACGGTTTTGCTGCCCGCCGGCGGATCCAGATTCTTGAGGAACGGAAGTCCCGCTGCATCCACATCCATCGCTACCGCGAAAGCACCAGACTCATGCACCATCTTCATCTTCTCACGGATTGTCTCAATGTTCCAGGGTTTCACGGTCGGAATGCCGAGTCCGCCAGCCTTCCTGATTGCCTCTGTGGCAGCGACCATTACGTTGCCATCTGTGCCGTCGCCGGTGAATGCAGCGATACCAAATTCCGCACACGAAGAAACCAGTATATCATTATAGGAAATGTCGTTTAAACAATCGCCATAATGCAACTGCACCGCGCCAACCGGTCCCGCGAAAAACGGATACTTGAAGCTTTGACCGAACAGATGCAGACTTGTGTCAACCGGCCGGTTCTCAGCGATCGTGTCCATCTGCACACGGATTTCCTTCCATTTATCATAATTGCGTTTCGCGGTATCCCCGACACCTTTGGATCCCGGTCCCGGCATCTGGCTCCCGCACGCGCGCCCGTTGCACTCATTACAGGCTTTGCAGTAATTTCCGATACGGCCTCGCGCCGCCTCGATACATTCTGCGTAATTCATCATGCTACCTTCTTTCATTTATTGCTTCCGTAACGATTCAGACTCCCACCACACATTCACGAAAACGCACGAGGCAAAATCGTTACCCTATGAATTAGACTAGCATCCTGAATTAAGAAAGTCAATATCATACAAATAAGGCGCACAGCCTTCTCCACACAAAGGAATCCGGCCATGTGCCTTATTTATTCTTAACTGTTTCATTCGATTATTTATTCTACATTCTTGAGCGCCTGATCCATCGGAATCTTCTTGATTCGCTGGAAGTCAAGAATCATAACAATCACATATCCGATCAGCACGAACGCGAACATCTTCACGTAACTGATTGTCTCCATATGGAAGCTAAACCAGCCGCTGTATGTCATAAGAATCTCCTTCCATGCGAAGTTCATAACCCACACGCCGACCGCCACCGTGAGTACATCGATGACAATCATAACGATTGTGGTCGAAAGCAGATAGAGACTTGCAATCTCGCGGTTCTCGTAGCCAAGAATCTTCGTCATGGAGATCGCATTCTCATTTTTCTCGATGATCAGTTTCGTCAGAAGATAGATCATCGCCATGGACAACAGGATGCACAGCACCTGGAAATACTGCATGTAGGAACCCATCGAATGATCCAGCTGATCGCACATCTTCGTGATGTCGCGCTTGGTGATCGTCGAAGCGATCATATCGCTGTCAATATCCGTAATCTTCGCATCGGAGAAAAAGCCGGAAAATGCATCATCATCCAGATCAAACACTTCGCGATACTGATCGATCGACATAAATACCGCAATCGACTGACACTTATCATAAATTCCGCAAACCTTGAAGTTATAAGAATCGTCCGTATATTTCTCTTCCAATTTGATGGTATCGCCAATCACAATTCCATACTTATCCGCATACGAATTGGAAATGTATACTTCATTCTTCTCAAGCGATTCCAGATCCGAAATCTCGATGTACCGACTGTCATCCACAACGCCGTATGTCGAGATCTCCTCGTCCAAAGCGTCTGACCGCTTCACAAGCGACTTCATCGCGAACATTTCCGCGTCCTCATTATCCGTCGTCACGATCGAACCATCCGCATTCTGATACGTTTTCAGCACATACTGATACTTCGTAAACATGAGATTCGACGCATGTTTCTGATAATAAGTAAGTGTATCCGGCATACCGACTGCCATCGCCAGCATCACCATGATAAAGCAGATGCCGACAAACAGGATCAGATAATTCGATATATTCTGGAACATGATACGCACACGGAAGCGGCTCATAAACTTCCAATGTGGAAGACGGATCGCCTTTTTCCGCTTGGATTTCTTTAAGTCATGGCGCAGGAACTGCAGCGGAGTATGTCGCAGCATGCGCACAATGACGATCAGATTGACCACAAACATCAGGATGATCGGAACCACCGTCGTCTTCACGAACGCATCCGGGTTCCAGACCGTCTCATAAGTCGGCAGGCTATAACTGTTGTAATACATGCCGACCACCACGTTTTTGAACACGGTATAGCCAAGGATATTTCCGACGATCGCCGCTAAAAATGTCACGATCACCGGCATCGACAGGTAATGGCGCACCAGCTCGCCACGCGTGTAACCCGATGCGCGGAGCGTACCGATCGTCGAAGATTCTTTTGAAATCGTATTGCTGATCGTCACGCCAAAGATAAAAGCGATAATGATAATCAGGATGTCAAGGATCACACCGCCCATCGACATATCCGATCCCATATCGTCGGTTGCGAAGTTGATCGCCGGATTGCCGTAACTCGGGACATAATCCTTGAGTTCGTTGCCATGCAGCATTGTCTGTGCGGCAAGCACCTTGCGGAAGTCATCGGACAATGCCTTCTCTTCCTTCTCGTCTGCAGGCGCATCCTTATATTTCCAGGCATATGCATAATGGATGGATTCCCCTAATCGGTCAAAGCCCTCATCCGTGACCATCGCCACATCAAACTTGATCGCATCAAACATCAGATCCGTTGTCTTCTCATGAAGCGTCGAATAATTGACGTACGCAATCAATCCAACCACTTCAAATTTCTCACCGCCCACGCGGATCGTGTCACCGACTTTCATGTCGACATTGTCCGCATGCATACGATCCACCGCGATCTCATTCTCATTCTCCGGCAGCCGTCCGTCCAGCACACACGCTAAGTTTATATTATCGGTTTTGGCAAAAACGCGCACGGTTCCATCATTCTTGCCGTCATTGTTGTTGTCTTCCTTCTCATTTCGGAAGAAATTCTCGTAAATTATAACCGGAACGTCGCTCGCATCTTCTTCCTCCTTGCCAGTAATTGCAGACATATCCACCTGCTCGCCACTCTCCACATCCTTGATCAGATCCGAGTCTGCTTTCTCGCTCCACTCGAAATGACCGTCCTCACGCTCATACTTCGTGACGCTTTCGTCCGCAGCCTTCATCATACTTTCATTCGCAACATACATTCCCGATACGAATCCGATCGTCAGCACAAGAAACGCAAACACAATCAGATACTTTTTCCAATCCCCGATCAGTTCTTTGGGAATACGCTTGATCAGAGGGTTAACGGTTCTCTTCTTCATAATGCCCCCCTTACCACTCGATATCCGCTGCCGAGATCTTGTGCTCATTGATGTCGTTGTGACGTACCGCTCCATCACGAAGCTTGATAATGTGATCCGCCATATTCCGGATGGCTTCGTTGTGCGTTACCATAATGATCGTGTTGCCGTACTTCTTGTTGACATCCTCGATCAACTTCAAGATTTCCTTCGAAGTGTTATAATCGAGCGCTCCGGTCGGCTCATCACAAAGCAGAATATCCGGATTCTTCACGATCGCACGTCCGATCGACACACGCTGCTGCTGTCCACCGGACAACTGGTTCGGCAGTTTGTGGCGATGCTCATACAAACCGAGCGTATGCAGAAGTTCATCAATATCCAACGCATTATCCGACAGGTACGCGCCCACCTCGATATTCTCCTTCACATTCAGGTTCGGAATCAGATTGTACATCTGGAACACATAGCCGAGATGTTTTCTGCGGTACTGCGTCAGCTTCTTCTCGCTCATGTCCTCGAGCTTGTCGCCCGCGATCGAGATATAACCGGAGTCCGCGTGATCAATTCCTCCGATAATGTTAAGCAGTGTTGATTTGCCCGAACCGGACGGTCCCAAAAGCACACAGAATTCGCCTTTTGCCACAGAAAAATTCATTCCGCGCAACACTTCCTGCCGGGTTTCGCCACTGCCGAAACCTTTCTTTAAATCTACAATTTCCAAAAATTGTTTTGTATTGTTTCCCATAAATACTCCCTTCTTTACTTGCTCCTTCAAAGAATTAAAAAATGCAATCGTGAGTTAGTCTTAACTAATCCTAATTGCATTATAACAAACCACAACATATGAGCAAGCGTTCAAATGATAATCTTTATCATTAATCTGTTTTTTGGAAGAATGTGGAAATATTCTATTGAAAAACAATATCAATTTTGTTGATTATTGCGAAACTATCACTTAATTTTTTCGGAATATCTTTGTATAGAATGCTATACCCCACATTTTCAAAAATGTGGGGTATAAAAAACAGGTTTAGCGAATCATAAAATGCGGAGAAAGTGTACATTCCTTGCCCTGCGCCCAGACTTTCACGTTTATCCGGTAATCCCCCGCTTCAAGTTCTCCATATAAATTGGACCAGTCATATTCGTGAGATACCGGCTCGTCCGAAGGAATCTGGATTCCGATATCTTCGAATCCAACATCGTCTTTGGCATCCAGTTTCTCCCACTGGTCACCGGTCTTCTTCTCAATGGAAAAATACTCTCCGGTCATGTATTCTCCCTCAAGCTGCGGATCATATCGTGTGAATTCCACCGTTGCAGCGGTATCAGAAACTTTCGTAACAAGCGCCTGTACTCCGATTTTATCATTGGCTGCGTCATCATCATATACCCCGATCGCGCCTGACTGCTCAGCAGGATCATACTGCAGAGTTTCGAGGATCTGCATAACCAGACCGCCATAAGTCATAGAAAGCGAGCATGACTCGCCGCCTTCGATTGCAGGTTCTTCCACTGTAGCATCATCCACCGTCAAAGCAGAATTTTCTGTTGCAGCACCTCGAACCACTGAATCTGTACGATCATCATCCACTTGTACATTCCACCACGCATCCACTTCACTTGCTAATGCTACGATTTTCTCATCGTCGCCATGAAACGCAACAAACGACCATGTCTCACTTCCGTCATAGTAACCGACATTCGCTTCAACTCCGGCAATCTTCCACTTCTCCTCTTTCAGTCCGGTTCCGCATACGCCAAAGGTATCCTGATAGCCGACTTCCACGTAACCCTTCTGTCCCTTCGGATAGAACTGGATGCCATAGGAACTGCTGAGCAGCGCATCATCCCCGACCGGGCACAGGCGGTACTCCCATCCTTTTGGGATCGTCAATGTAATGGAACCGTATGGGCCCTCCTGCGTCACGGTCGTGCCTTGCAGCTTTTGTGAATCCGTTTGATCGAGTCCTTCATCCACATCTTCTGTTCCGTCAATCGTCGCCTCTGTCTGATCTACGACCGGCTGCGTACTGTCCAGCGGAAGCGTTGCTATGCCGCCGCATCCGGTTACTGTAATTACCATCGCCCCTATGATCAACAAATCTGCTATACGAGTATTCATAAAATGTTTTTTCATCGCATTACCCTCCTATTTTCAACGATCAGATCATCTTTCTATTTTGTAAGTGTCACAGAGGTATTCTTTTGTTGCATCGAATCTTAATTTCCACAGGGCTTTTTTCTTTATATTTTCAAACTACTCTCAATAATTATTCGTACCAACAAATACTTCATATATTTTCTGATATCGATATCCCTTTTTCACAATTGTTGTATCTGGTACAATTACTTTCAAATCTACCAACTGATTTATTATTTTTGACACAACATTTACGGATACTCCGGACATTTCCTGCACTTCTTTTTTGGTAAAAACAATTTGTTTCATGATAACAGGCATTATTCTGTATATAGAATTTCCTTTGAACACTTTAATTGTTTCCATATCGTTCTTGTATATCTCTTTGATTCTTTCAAGTTTATAAATATACGAATTACACTGATCAATAACGCATTGCAGAAAGAATTTAATATATCCTGTCACATTGCCCCTTCTACATTCCATTAGATTTCTTTGATAAGATGGTTTATACAATTCAAGGATCTCTGACATATACAAAATAGGTGTGCCTTCATCTAACATTGACATTTGTACTGGAATCAAAGCTCTCCCTAATCGTCCATTTCCGTCTTTGTAAGCATGTATTGTTTCAAACTGCATATGAGATAAAGCAACATTTACCAACAAAGGATCTACAAATTCATCATTCATATAATCATACAAATTCATAAGTAATCCATACACCTCTTCCGGAATTGGAGGTATAAATGTTGCGCTCTCCATTGTACACCCTCTAGGGCCGATCCAATTCTGCGTGATTCTGATTTTGCCCGGAGTCTTCTGTGATCCTCTAACGCTATCCAATATAATCCTGTGCATTTCATTCACAAGTTCATAATTTATTTTTTCTCCTGATTGAAAACGAGTTTGTGCATATTCAATTGTCCTTTTCAGATTTTGAATTTCCTGACTATCATCACTTTTTTCCATATATTTTAAATAATATATTTCATCCTGTGAAATTTGCGTTCCCTCAATCTGTGTTGATTTGTAACTTTCATTTAAAATAATAGAATCTAAAAAAAAACCAGCATCAAATTCCAATGAATTTAACATTGATTTATATTCGCCATATTTTACATTTGCTTCCGCAATTAATTTTAGCAATTCTTTGTCTATTTTATACTCTAACGGCATTTTTTTCGCTTTATATGGTTCCATTTATCCCACTCCTTTTCATTCATAGTGATATTATACCTTTTATAGCGCAAAAAATCACTGTTTTTTGAAAAAACAGTGATTTTTTGCTTATCTAATGCAGATTTTTCACTATATTTACATCTTACACATAAAATTACATGCGCCCCAACACAAAAATTTCTTCACCTGCATCCGGTCGCCGCGGTCGTGGCTTTCGCTGATAAGTGGCTGTACGCCCTGCGCAAGTCCGTTGCAGATCGACATCGCAACGATGGACAAGTTGGCGAATCAACCGTTCGTATTTCTTACCTCGTGGTTGACACATTGAATTCTTTGTTCTAACCTATGAGTTGCGAATTTTACATATTTAATCCGAAGGTATTATCATGAGAAATAAATCAATCACAAAATCAACGAAAAAAGCCGAGTCCATCGCTCACATATACAGCAACGTCGATCTGCGCAAGCTGCTGATTCCAATCATCGTCGAGCAGCTTCTCTCATCCCTGATGGGAACCGTCGACACCATGATGGTCAGCAACGTCGGCTCCGCCGCAATCTCCGCGGTCTCGCTCGTCGACTCGATCAACATATTAGTCATTCAGGCACTGTCCGCGCTTGCCGCCGGAGGCGCGATCCTCTGCTCCCAGTATCTGGGCAGTCACAATGAAAAAGGCGCCAATAACGCGGCGCGCCAGGTACTTTATGTTATGGCACTCTTGTCGACCGCATTGTCTGTCGTATGTCTGGTGTTCCGTTATCCGTTACTGCGCGCCATCTTTGGTGCCGTAGAAGCAGACGTTATGCGCAACTCACAGGTCTACTTCCTGTTCACGCTGCTTTCGTTCCCGTTCATCGGTCTCTACGATGCCGGTGCTTCGATCATGCGTGCACAGAACAACAGCCGCACGCCGATGATCATCTCCGTTGTCTCGAATTTTATGAACATCGGTGGTAACGCAATCCTTATCTTCGGCTGCAACATGGGTGTCGAAGGCGCTGCGATCTCGACACTGATCTCACGCATTTTCTGCGCAGTTGCCGTCATTGGGTTCCTTCGTATGGAGGATCAGGTACATCCACTAAAAGCACTCTTTCATGCAGGTTCCGCCGTACAATCCGGTCGTGCGGATCAGGCAGAAAATTTATGCGCGCCTACCACAACCAACTTCCAGGCAGCGCCGATCCGTGTCCGCAACTACCTTGCGATCCGCCCGGACTGGTCAACCATCAAGAAAATTCTGCTGATCGGTATCCCATCCGGCATCGAGAATAGCATGTTCCAGTTCGGAAAACTGGCGATCCAGTCCACCGTCTCCACACTCGGAACGGTTGCAATCGCGGCACAGGCGATGACCAACATTCTGGAGAACTTAAACGGTATCGCAGCGATCGGTATCGGTATCGGACTCATGACCGTCGTCGGTCAATGCCTCGGTGCCGGTCGCAAGGACGAAGCTATCTATTATATTAAGAAGCTCTCCTGGCTGGCGGAGATTGTCATTATCGCAAGCTGCCTGCTCGTGTTCGCCTTAACCAAGCCGATCACCATGCTTGGCGGAATGGAGAAAGCCAGCGCCGATCTCTGCTTCTCCATGATCGTATTCATCACGATCGTAAAGCCGATCTCGTGGGTACTTTCCTTTGTTCCGGCATACGGAATGCGGGCAGCAGGCGATGTCAAGTTTTCCATGATCACCTCCTGCTGCACGATGTGGCTTTGTAGAGTAAGCTTATGTATTTACTTGTGCCGCGTCTGGGGCTTCGGACCGATTGCCGTATGGATCGGCATGTTCGCAGACTGGAGCGTGCGCGCGGTCATCTTCACGCTGCGCTTCCACTCGCGCCGCTGGCTGAACCACCATGTCATCGATTAGTAATCGCGCTCAAAATGCTGGTAATCCTTAGAGTGTGTCCAATCGCCACCCCAGGTGAACCCATGCTCCTTGAACAGTTTGTAACATAGATCCTCATGATCGATCTTGTGCGGGAAATCCTTGCTGCGATCCACGTAATCCGCGCCGTTCGCCGGCTCGATGGAAAGCTTTCCGTCCACCGTCTTCACATAAGGATTGTAACGCGTGTTGATATCCACCGCCATCCCAAGCCCATGCTTGGAGATGCGCGTCGTGTGTGAAATGAACCGGAAATTGAACGCCGAAGAATTGTTGTCACTCATCGAAGCTTCGTCATCCGCATCGTATTCATCCACAAGGCGGACTTTCTCGATCGGATAATCCGCCTTATACAATTCCTCGAAAATCGCAAGCACATCATCGGCAATCGCCTTATTTACAACGAGCTCGCCGTCCTTCGCTTCCCCGTCAAATCCCATATGCCGCACATGCACGTAGCGCAGATCCTCGCGCGGAACCGTGCAGTCTTCCTTGTAAGATTTCCCCTGCATCTTAGCGAAAATGTCGTCCGGGATCTCGGCGATGTAGAAATCGTCCGGGGAGATTTCGTGGGAGTCGGTAGATTCCGATTCGTCGCTTTCCTCATCGAAATCCGTCCTATTATCACTATCTACGTTTCCACCATCGGTCGTCTCGAATCCAGTGCTCGAATTTATTTTCACAGTAGCTTCTGCATTCTCCGTCTCTGTGTTTACTTCGTTGTGTTTGCTGTTCTTCAACATGCGACTTCCCACTACTGCAGCTCCCGCCGCAAGTAGGAGCGCAAGTGTAAGAATGATGCCTTTTCTTTTATTCAAAGCCTACTCCTTCCGTGCAAATTCTTCAAACTGATCAAGAACACACATCAAATTACTTGTACCCACCCGATACGAGTTCCCGGACAACTGATTCACTCTAATATTCATGATCAGCCTCTTGTTTTTAAAAGCTGCTGCTTCTGCCTTCTTATGCGCATCCTCGACCTGCTTGCCTAGATACACCTGCTCAATATCTTTACAAAACCAAACAAACTCATGTCCATTTTCCGCACAATATTTTTGCGCATCCTCCAAAAAATTACGAGCTTCTGAATCAGAATCATAATTATCACAATCAAAACAATAAATTACTTTTGAGTGATTTGATTTCGAAGCGGCTCCATACTGCGAAATCTGCTTCTGAATTTCTTTTTGCTTTTTCTTGTAATTCCCCTTTCCATCCATATACACTTTATTAAGTTTTACCTGTGTCCGATTATATGAATAAAACTGCTCAATCGTATCCTTAATATAGATCCAATCCGATTGGCACTTTTTGTTTGTCTCGACAACAAAAATAAACTGGCTCCCCACTATTCATCCTCCTCACCTGTCCCGAACACACCAATAAAATCAATCGCATCAACATTAAACGGTGATCCTTCAATCATTCCATTCCTGTACAACTTTGAAGGCGAATAATTGCCATTTGTTCTCCACGGGTATATCTTATGATCTTCTGACAAAAAATCAATTGATTTCTTATTCTGCTTAAGAATATCCATCGGACCGACATTATGCGTTGTGAAACATAATTGTCCCTCTCCGTACTGCATTAAATACTCTAGCAACGCACACAAATAAACATCATGCAGGTTCGAATCAAACTCATCAATAAACACAATTCCACCATTGACCATCTCTCTTATAAAGGCAAATAGTCGAATCAACTTCTTAATACCGGTACTTTCAAATTCTGCATGTATCTTGTACGAATCATATACCATGATCAAATCACAAACATAATATTCATGATTTTCTTTTTTATCAATCTCAATGTTTTGCAGATCCGCTTTAAAAATGCGTATGAACTCACACAATTTTTCTATTGTATTTTCAAATTTTACATACCTGGTTTTAGGAACATAATTCTCACTGATTGAGATCACATCTAACCATTCGTTTTCAGTATGGAACATACTATCTAACAGCCGTTTCCATTCTATATCTCGATTGGCAAAAGATTTATTTGTCAAAAATTTTCTGTGGTTGTCTGATTGATCCAAATACACATATACATTTATGGAAAATATAACTAACACACACAATGCATCCGCAAGAAAATATTCAGAATTGCTGCGCACAAGACTGTCCATCTTTTCGTGACCTAATGCCAAGACTTTCTCTCTAAACAAAGCAATCATAGAAGCAGTCGATAACAAATTTACGGATTTCTGCTCCAATTCGCATGCTAAACCATACGACTTATCGTTTGCATAAATATAATCAACCTCTCCATTTGCGACATCAAAAAGGGGTATAAAATTGTCTTTTTTCGACGTCGCCGGTTTTCCATGCAAAGATTCCTTAATGATAACAAACTTGCCGGTTGAATCTTTCCCCAATGTCACATTATATTGAAACTGTAAGATAACGCCGCCCATTTTACTGATAATCTCCGCCCCAATCGCCAGTTCTCCGATCCTTTTGTTCACCAATGCATCCAAACTATTTTGTGTAACCGGATCACTTAAATACCCACTGTCCAAAAGAAGGTTTCTCAAAATTTCCACAGAAGTCATAATTCCCGATTTACCGGATCCATTCATTCCATAAATTCCCTTAATATTATACTCCTGTGTATCCATATCCTTTGTAATCGTTTTTTTATAAAAAGACAATGAAACCGTTTCATCCAGTGTCTTAATCCCTTTTACAGAATAATTTGTCAAATAAATGTCCTTCATTTTGATCTTACCTCCACTCTAGTTCCCAATATAACACAAAAGGATAGAAAAATAAATACAAAATGTATTTTTTCTATCCTCTGTATTACTACATATTCTCTGAAATATGATTATTTCTTCTCCAATGCTTCTTCCAGATTCTCAACCACAATGCGCAAAGCTTTCAGTCTCGCATAATGCTTGTCATTGGATTCCAGAATGTGCCAAGGCGCATACGTCGTGCTCGTCTTCGCGATCATCTCGTCCACAGCCACCTCATACGCATCCCACTTCTCGCGGTTGCGCCAATCCTCGTCCGTAATCTTCCACTGCTTCTCCGGCGTGTTCTGCCGCTCCGTAAAACGCGCCAGCTGCGTATCCTTATCAATATGCACCCAGAACTTGATCACGATCGCACCCCAATCCGTCAATTCCTTCTCAAACTCATTGATCTCATTGTATGCACGCTGCCAGTCGTTCTCACTGCAGAAACCTTCCAGCCGCTCCACCATCACGCGGCCGTACCACGTGCGATCAAAGATTGCAAAATGCCCGGTCTTCGGCAGACGCACCCAGAAACGCCACAGATGATGACGGCTTTTCTCATAAGGCTTCGGACTCGCGATCGGAATCACCTCGTATCCGCGCGGATCAAGTGCCGCCGTCAGCCGCTTAATATTGCCGCCTTTACCTGCTGCATCCCAGCCCTCGTAGGCAACAATAATCGGAATGTGACGCCGATACGCCTGATTATGCAGATCGTGGAGCCGCTCCTGCAAAGCTTTCAACTCCTTCTTGTACTCTTCCGGCTCAACCGAAACGCTTAAATCCACCTCAGACAGTTTCGGCATTTTCTTGAGCGGGAATGTATTCTGGATCAGCGGCACCGTGAGCGCATGATTCTTGAGTGCCATATCAATTCCCGCCACGATCGTCTCCATAATCTGCAGCTCCGCCCATTTCTTCGCCTTCGCATCGATCACATACCAAGGCGAACTTGAAGTTGTCGTGTCCTCAAGAAATGTGTCATAAACCTCGTAGCACTTGTCATAATGCTTATTCTCCCAGAGGTCAAAATCATCCACCTGCCAGGCCGTATTCTTCGAATCTAAAAGGTTGTCCAGACGTTTCCGCTGCTCCTTCTTGCTGATATGGAAGAAGAATTTTAGCACCAGATAACCGTTATCCGTCAGGCCTCGCTCAAAGCGCCGCACACTTCCGATCCGCTCCTTATATAGCTTCGCATCCATATGATCCATCAGCACATCGTGACAGATCTCCGACATCCAGCCGGAATCCATAAACAGGAACCGGCCCGCCTCCGGAATCTGCTCCATAAAACGCGTCAGAAACGGCTTACGCTTCTCCTCCGCGGTCGGCGCATGCATCGATACTGCCGTAAAAAAGCGGGGATCAAGCTCCCTGATCACACGACCTAAAAGTGTGCCTTTGCCTGCGGCTCCCCAGCCCTCAAACAAAATCAGTACCGGGAGATTTTTCTCCTTCATCTGCATCTGTTGCGCAAAAAGCCGCGCGTGCGCCTGTTCCAAACGCTCGTGCAGCTCCTCTTCCTCCGGTTTCAATAATGCCTTGTAATTCTCAATCATGTAAAAACCCTCCTTATGTACTTGTCACTTCCCCAACTGTTACCTACATTATATCCATTATTCAGCACAAATACTTTGTTTTACATCAATTCGACTAAAAACATTTCGTACAGATCATCTTCTCCCTGCAGAAGCGGCGAATTCTCGCCTCCACCATTCGTCGAGCGCCGCATCGCTGCGTAAGAATCCTCTCCCGCAGTAACCAGGTCAAATGCCGAAAACGTACATCCATGCTCCTGCGCAATCCTGCAAAAAGCCGACACCGGATTCTTCATCTCACGCGTTGCAAGTAATGCCTGTGCCAGCTCCGGATTGGAGCGAGCCTCCGCTTTTAAATTTTCTAATTCGTCGTAGATGTTCATAATATAGCCTCCTTCAATCCTTCGATTTTATCCCCTCAGCTTATACTATTAATTGTTAGTGTAGATATTCATCCACGGTCTGTCAAGCGAATCAGTTTTCTTCAAATCTGCGATTCAAGAACCCGTTCCACTTCGCGTTCGTATCCTCCAACTCATGCTTCTTCATAATCCGGTTACGGTCACTGAGAATCGCTAGCATCTCGTCAACGATCTCCGCCATCGGCAGCTTCTTGTAGTGCGACAAATACCCCATCATCCGCTGCGCCGTCCAATCCGTGTTCAGGTTCAGCGAAATCTGCTCACAGAATTCCTGCGGATAGCCTCGATTAAGGAGCGTATTATATAGTTCCATTGATTTTGATGTTCTCGGCTTCATGTAATTCCTCTTCCGTCATTAGAATTTTACAACTTCCGGTTCATTGAAAAACAGGTCACTCCGTAAGCTTTGCCCACTCCGCTTCCTTAAACCCAACCAACACCATATCATCCGTCACCGCAAGCGGCCGCTTCACAAGCATTCCATTCGTTGCCAGAAGCTGTAACTGCTCGTCCTCGCTCATCGTCGGGAGCTTGTCCTTCAACTTCATTTCCTTGTACAACATTCCGCTTGTATTGAAGAACTTCTTCAGTGGCAATCCGCTCAACGCATGCCACTTCTTCAACTCCTCATATGTCGGATTCTCTTCCACAATATGGCGCTGCGTATACGCAACTCCGTGCTCATCCAGCCACTTCCCTGCCTTCTGGCAAGTAGAACATTTCGGGTAACAAATAAAAAGCATAGTCTCTCCTCCTTACTCAATCGCATATAAAGCATCCGCTATACCTTACACCCAGTATAGCGGATATCCATCAAAACCGCATCCCACACTTCGGGCAAAATTCAAAATCTTCCGCCGTCTCATATCCGCAATTGCTGCAACGCTTCACGCCCCTGCTATAACCGCCCCGGTTCACCAGTCGCAGATGTTGCGGCAATATCTCAATCTGCTCACCGCGCGCGATTGCCTTGCCAACCTCCGGATCCAGTTCATACAACGTACCACAACAGCTCGTCTGCACATAATAACGCCTGTTCCATTTAAAGCACGGAATCAGAAAAAGCGACAGCACCGTATAAGTCATAAACACCTGATATCTGCCGTACTTCCCGCATACGTCACAGATCACCGTCTGCACGAAATCGAAATCTTTTCGTCCGTCTGTAATTCCCATCATAAAAAACATACTTATTCTCTCCACAATTATACAGATGTTTCAATCAAATAAATTCGTTCTGAATCAAAACAACTGCCGCCTCAATTACATTTAAATGTTTTTTAAAAGCATTTCCCTGTTCCCTACACTTTCTATCCCTGATTCACTTCTCTAAACTTTGCCTGCATTGTAGGATTGTCTTTGGTAAGCTTTTTGACACTGACTTCATCTACTTTATTGTTTGCAATTCTAAGCTGATTATCAGATCCCATAAGTTCCTTTTTCACCTTCTGCAAATGATCAATCGTCTTATCGATTTCATCAATAGCTTTATCAAAATGTGAATGCGCCAGATTATAGTTTCTGCCAAAATCATTTTTGAACTGCAATAAGTTATCTTCAAACCTGGAAATATCAATATCCTGATTTCTTACCACTTCCAATTCCTGCTTATAAATCAGCGCATTCATAGCCGCATTTCGAAGCAATGTAATAATCGGTATAAAACACTGTGGGCGCACAACATACATTTTATCGTATTTATAGGAAACATCCACAATTCCGCCATTGTACAACTCACTATCCGCTTCCAGAAGTGATACCAGAACTGCATACTCACACTTTTTCTCTCTTCGATCCTTATCCAATTCCTTGAAGAAATCCTCATTTTTATGCTTTGTCGCAGTTTCATCCATCTCATTTTTCATTTCAAACATGATGGATATAATTTCAATACCGTTTTCGTCACATTCCCGATAAATATAATCACCCTTACTACCACTTCTTGCATCATTATCTTTTTCAAAATAAGCATTTCTGAATGCAGTAGCTCTAAGCTGATTAAACTGAATCTCACAATGCTGCTCCAACGTTTCTCCAACCATCTTGGTCGACATACGCGTCTTCAGATCTTTGTAATATGCAATCTGTTCATCCTTTTGCGCCAAAAGAAGCTGCCTTGTATCCCTCTCCTGTGTCAGCTTTCCCTCAAGATCGCGTTTTTCATCTTCCACCTTTTTCACAGCTTCCATAACCGCAATCTTCTTTTTATCCTCACTATTGTTCAGATCATTCTGTAAAGAAACAACTTTCGTTTCCTCTTTCTTCAAGCGATCCTGCAATTTCTTAATCTCTTTTTCATATGCCTCACGATCCTGAGATTTAATCTCGTTCTCCTTTGCTTCAAGTTCAAGTTCGTGTTTTTCACGCATATGTTCTTCCATCTCGGAAACCCGTGACTTTAAATCTTTCTGAAATTCCTTGTCCCGGATCTGCTGAATGATTGAACTAACCTCAGTGTCATCCACGGTAAAAGCCTGTCCGCAATGCGGGCATTTTAATTCTGCCATACAATATCCCCCTGTTCTCTTTATCCTATCTCTGTTCCATAGCCTGCAACGTAACAAATAACTGATCCACGGAAGTCCCGTTTATTCTGGCTCCAAATATTTTAATTTTCAATTACTGTTCATCATCTCAAATCCCCGATTCAGAAAATCATTCCACTTCGCATTCGTATCTTCCAGCTGATGCTTCTGCATAATCCGGTTCCGGTCACTGAGAATCGCCAGCATCTCATCCACAACCTCCGCCATCGGAAGCTTCTTATAATGTGATAAATATCCCATCATCCGCTGCGCCGTCCAATCCGTATTCAGGTTCAACGAAATTTGCTCGCAGAACTCCTGTGGATAGCCTCGATTGAGGAGCGTGTTATATAGTTCTATTGATTTTGGTGTTCTGGGTTTCATAATTTTTTCTCCGATCCATCATTACGATTTTAGAATCATATTGGGTATCTTGATCCAACTTTATACTTTGCTTAAATTTATTTTGTTTCATGTAGCAAATAACACCTTTACCAACAATAATTAGTCCTATTACAACTGCCACTACTATACCCACTTCAAGCTTATGTGAAATCACAAACTTTCCAAGACAAATAGTCGCATATACTACCGCCCACATAATAACAAAAAGAAATGCTCTAATTATCCAATGAAAAAAAGATCCAGAACTTTTTCCCGAAATAGCCCCTCCGTGATACAACATGCCAACTTGATCATAAGCAACTAAATAGGCAATTCTGTCAATTATTAGCAGAATAAGCCATTCATAATACCATTCAATAGGTAACCCTAATGGGTCTGTTATCAAGTCATATATAAACTTAAACATTTATCCCCTTCTTTCTTTATCTATTTTGATATCTCCTCTGATAATAATCCATCGCACAATGCTCGGATCTCATTTCTCATATGCCCCTCCGAATATAAAAATAATTAACACAATCGTTCACCACAATATAGCAACGGAAAAGTATCAAAAAAATCAATAAGTTCTACCAACTTATTCTTATTAATTGTATCTAAGCTTACTAATGACGGCATCTCTTCATATCCATGAATTTCAGTATTCAATGTTAAGTTATACTGTTGTAGAAAAATAGCCAATAATATATGCTCGCTACGGCATATCGAACGAGCTCTTTCTTTTAAATCTTCGACATCTCTAATTTGTAGATATCCTTCTGAATGAAACTCCCATACACTATCAAATTCTAGCAATGGTGTTGAAAAAATATTGTTCCAAATCGTACGTGCTAATTTTTCAAGAGAATACTCTGAATATTTGCCTTCCATACAAATCATATAGTCCTTTAGAAAAGCAACCAACTGATGCATGAAATTTTTATATTGTTTAATACTTACCTTATTCCCATACTCATTTCCATTATTTGTATGTTTATATACTAAGATATTCTTAATATCATCATGAACTATAGAATTACGTAATGATGCAATTCTATCAATGGAAGCTCTATCTAATACCATCTCTATATCTTGAATAGACACAAAAAATTGCATATATTCGTAAAGAGATTTACAAGAATATCGTCGTATATTTTGGTCAATCATAATATCAATAATATCACTTGTTCTACAAGAACTTAGTACAATCTCTTTTCCAACAACAATATTTTTATCAATTTTATATGGAAATGCTTTTAGATAATATCGCAATATCTCTGTAATTGTACTTTCAAACAACGAATATGCATATATGAAATATGGTTTTGCTGTACTATCTTCGATCACATTATTAAGACTTTCTAGCGTTGAACTTGTTTCGTCTATTAAATTTGATATATCATTACATACAAAATAATTAACCATTAGAATTTCTCCCGTGTTTTTATCCCCTTCAGGATCCTATAAAACTATTTGCTCTTCATCCTTTCCCATTAGTAAAATACTATCCCTCCCCCATCTCCTTCCCAGCCTAAATTATTATTGTCTAACATTATTGTACTATAAATTCTATATTTTTACACTGATTAGCTTGAACAATTTATAAGCTAATGTTACGATTATTTTATCTTATTAGTATCAAGGAGACAATCATGGGATTATTTTCAAAACCAGAAATCATAATCTTAAAAGAATCAAATGATGCCAAAAACTATTTATCCAAATTAGAAGCATTATTATTAAATGCTCCAGCAAATATTCAGGATCAAATTCAAAAGGAAATTGCTATCACCAAAGCCGGAATAACCGGAGAAGAGAATATTCTTTTTGAACTAAAACATAGTAATACAGATATGATTATTCTCCATGATATTTACATTGAGACTTCGAACGGTCTCAGTGCGCAAATAGACTTTCTACTTGTAACCGCAAAAAATATTTTTGTTATCGAATGCAAAAATCTTGTCGGAAATATTGATATTCACTCTGATGGCTCCTTCGCTCGAACAATTACTTATGGTCATAAAAGGCAAAAAGAAGGCATTTACTCTCCAATTACCCAAAGTGAACGCCATCTAACAGTTTTAAAAGAAGCAATTTCTGAAAACACCAATTGGTTAAAAGGCATCATTCTAAAACATAATTTTGATACTTTTTATAAACCACTCATTGTTTTAGCGAATCCAAAAACAGTCGTAAACGACCGTTATGCAAAAAAAGAAATCAAAAAACAGGTAATACGCGCAGACCAATTAAACGCAACCATAAAAAATATGAACTCTCAATTGAAGGAGCTACCTTTAACCAAGAAGGAAATGCTGGATTTAGCTCAACGTTTACTTAACAGGAATATTGACGCTAGAAAAGACTATGCCTTGAAGTATGAAGAATTACTAAAATCTTCACAGCTATATAATTCTCATGAACCAAAACAAACAGAGCCATCCTCCGATCTTGTTTGTCCAAAATGCGGATCTAAATTAGTATTGCGAACCGCTCAAAAAGGACCAAATACCGGAAAGCAATTCTATGGTTGTTCCTCATTTCCTCAATGCCGTTTCATCCTAAATATTAAATGATAGCAAATTACCCCACCGTTCATAGTGGGGTAATTTATTAATATGGTTTCATTCTTCTTTCTCCCGATATCTCCTCTGATAATAGTCCATCGCGCGATACTCGATTGCATCCCGCATATGCTCCGCAAACATCGGTTCACCGACTACCTCACGCAGATTCTCATTTAACGCAAGTGCCACACCATCCTTCTCCACAAAAAATCCATTTCCCGATTTCAACAGAAAATGCACCGGCATCTGCATAATTTTCTTCACATGCTCCTTGTCTGAAATCGCAAGATAATCCTGATATGTAATCGCTTTATCCAAATCCTTCCAATTCGTGCTTGTGTTGAAAAACTCCTTCCAACTTGCCAGAAGTTCCGCTTCCGACACTTCCATCCGAATATCTCCATAATTGTAGAAAGCCATCAGCACAGGCATTTTATATACCTTTGACATGTTCGTATTCTCAATCAAGCCGATAAATTCCCGTCCGATTCCGCCATACAAAGCATCCTCTTCCGGCATTAATTCATCCAGTTCCTTCAAGAAGTTCAAATATCTCTTAAATGGATTATCCGCCGCATGCTTTATCGCCATCTGATACACATCATCATCCATATAAGTGAACAGATCCATTCTGGACGGGCGCTTTCCAAGCAGTTCCTTCACACGGAAAAATTCATTCCGAATCTGATCCCGAATGCGCAGATGCTTCTTATCCATTTCCGCAAACAGATCAATCAGGCGCATATCAAAATCAATCATGCAGTCATCCGGATAGCCGGAACGATCCGCCGGATCATATGCTCCGTCACCGGATAAAGCCTTGCCCGTGAGCAGATAACGAACTCTGCCTGCCTTCAGATAATTACCGATAAAATCCAATACATTTAAATACTCTTTTCCATTACTTTTTCGCAAACCGCGTCCAAGCTGCTGCAAAAATACGGTCGGAGATTCCGTCGGCCGCAGAAACATTACCATATCCACTGACGGCACATCAACACCCTCGTTGAACATGTCCACCGAGAAAATCACACGGATCTCTCCGCTTTTTAACTTTTCAATTGCAACATCCCGTTCTTCCGAGAATTCCCCCTGCGCATCACTGTACACTGCCACCGATGGGATGCCACGCTTGCAGAATTCCTTCGCCATCTCCTCCGCATGTTCCCTCGTACAGCAGAAGCCCAACGCACGCTTTGAGCCATATTTGCAGTAATATTTATAGATCAAATCGTGTCGATGCACATTTCCGATATAAGTCTCATTCAGTTCTGCCGAATCATATCTGCCTTTTACCACATGCAGCTTGGAATAATCCGTATCATCGTAGATGCCATAATAGTGAAAGGGCACCAGCATTCCCTTATTGATCGCGTCCGCGAGCGGCAGTTCATAAGGCACATTATAATCGCAGATCTCGTAGATATTCCTGCCGTCCATTCGTTCCGGCGTCGCAGTCAGACCGAGCAGAAACTTCGGCTGAAAATAATCCACGATCTTACGATACGGATTGTTGACCGCATGATGGAACTCATCGATCACAATGTAGTCAAAATAATCCCGCGCGAAATAATTCTCATTTAGATATTCCGACTTTCCAAGTGTCATGACCGACGCAAAAATTACCGACTTGTCCGTACATTTATCCGCCCCTCGGAAAAAGCCATAGTCATCGGAATTCCTGATATTATGAAATGTCGTCGCCGCCTGATTTAGGATTTCCTCGCGATGCGCGACAAACAAAACTCTCGCATACGGTTTCGAGTCAAAAGCCGCAATACAGGTCTTTCCCACACCGGTTGCAGCCTGTACCAACGCACGTTTCGCACCTTCCGCACGCGTCGCTTCCAGCGCACAAAGCACCTCGATCTGCGCTCCACGTGGCTCGTAGATCATGCGCACATTCGTATCCTGCGCATCTTCCTGATCGTACTTATCCAGGTCTTTCGCCACCGCCGGACGATGCCAATTTTTGGAATATCGTTTGAGTTCCGCCTCATCAATCACGGTCGAATGATGTTCAAAAAGATCCTCAAACGTCTCGTAAAACTTCTGATAACTCTCAGGATCCGTCTTACTGTTAAAGCGATAATTCCACTCGATTCCCGAAGTTAATGCACTTCTGGAAACATTGGAAGAACCGATGTACATCTCGCTGTAAGTGGCATAATGAAACATATAAGCCTTCGGGTGAAACGACCGCTTCGGATCATTATAAAAACGTAAATCGACCTGATCTCCGAGCTTCCTTTTGATCAGATACAAAGCAGACGGCTGCGTAATGCCGAGATAATTTCCCGTAAGAATCCGAATCTTCGCGCCCCTCTGCAACGCCTGATCCAAATCCTTCAAGATCATCTTCACACCGGATTCCATCAGAAACGACACAATGATATCGACTCCATCCGCTTTCTTCATGCTGCCGGACAAACGGAAATACAAAAACATTCTCTCATCCAATCCGCCCGTCATCACATCCGTCGAAAGGTTCTCCGCCAAATTCATATTCAAATTTTCCGCAGAATTAAATTCAGCCATCTTTCATCTCCTCTGCCCGGTCTGACATCTCCGGTAATCCACGTTTCCTCAATCCGAATTCCATCCACATCCGCCACAAATTCTTGGAATGTTTCTTCTGTAAAATCCGTAAAAAATCGTCCGTTCCGCTCCCCCTCAAACGTTCCGTACTTGAACGAAGTATAAATAATTCCATTCTCCTTTAGCGCTGCAATCATCTTCCTTAAGACATCCTTTAACGACTCCTTCGAAAGATGAAGAATCGACGAACAGGCCCAGATACCATCGTACTGCGCCTTCGCATCCAATTCCTCAAACAGCATCTGCCGCACCGGAATTCCCGTATATTCACTTGCTAACCTGCACAACTCTTCCGATCCATCCGTCGCATCGACACGCATCCCCGCATCCAGAAAATACTTCGTGTCCCTGCCGGAACCGCAGCCAAAATCAAGGATGGTTGCGGCTGACGGAAGTAGACGCAGGAACTTGTCCTGTGTTTGCGTGAAGTCGACCGAACGGGTGGAGGAGGCGAAAGAGGTGGCATTGGTGTTGTAATAATTTAAAGTTTCACTATCCATAAAGAATCTCAATCTATTTTACTAATTATATATTCCAATATCTTCGACTTTAATATAATTCAATATTACAGGCGCTGCATCAAAACTTCCATTATATTTCATGTCCTGATCATAAACACAATTACTAATAACATTTTTTAATTCTTCAATACTATCAACTCCAAATAGTATCAACATTTTTTCACAAAATCTTTTCGAACTCATTTTTGACCAATTTAAAGTGTTCCCTGGTGCATATATATATAAATTTGGGAACCAATATCCACCACTACGTACACTATACTCTGTATATGCAAGATCCAATCCATTACGTATTTGATACAAGAAAAGATCTGCATCTGCAATAGCATTTTTTGAATAAATTGGTAATTTTTCGCGTTGATTACAAATCACATCGCCTAATAATGTAAATTTGTTTGTCTGACCAATTATATTTTTATAATCATATTCTATCATTCCACTATGATGTCTAAATGATGTGTAATTGGTTGCTTGTTGTGTTTCTCCCAAAACGCGTCTGTTCAAATAATATGTATAGGAAATTAAAATATTTAAACCCTTATAATCTTCAATATGCCTCATATATGCAACCACACATATAAATAGTTCCCAAATATGTATCTTATACAAATCAATATCTTCTTCATAGCCTACTATTTTTGTAGGATCAAACGTCTTCACGTTGGTTAATGCATTATATAACCTTTCAAATATCTCTGCCAACAATACTGCATAATCATCTTCAACTTCTGCAACTGTCTCTGCAAAATCCAAAAACAAATCTCTTAAAGGTTTTGTTTCCATAAATAGTTCAAATTCCTTTTCGCAAGTCACATTTTCAACCCAAAACGCTTTCATAGCTTCAATATACAAGGTTTGAAATTTAATTATACAAGCTCTTCTTCTATTATCGGTACAACTTCCTTTTATCTGTTTTATAATATCTTTTAATGGAAATAAATCCGTCTTTTCTTCGTCTAACCATTCTGGTTTTTTTCCCAATCGAGGTTTTCTATATAAAGGCTTTTCATAAATATTTCTCAACAGCTTCTCATATTCCGCTTCAAATTGCTCTTCCTCGGCTAAATCTACATATATTCTATTTTTTATATATGTTGGGACATATGGCTTTCCACTTTCATCCTTTTCAGCAATAACCGGAATAAACTTTTCTTGTTGCACATTTCCATAGACTTCTGCCGAAATAATCGCAGTTTCATCACCAACTCCACCTATGCGAGCATTAGCTTTTTCCGAATATTTTTTATCGCAAATGATAAGAACCTTTGTAATATCTGGATCGTTTACACATCGTTCCATAAAAACATACTTGTCTTGTCCTTCTTTCAAATTCCAATTATCGATAACTACATCAACTCCATGTGACACAAGCCTTTTTGCCAAATCAACTGCCATAGTATCACTACTCCAAGAGTATGAAATAAAAACTTTTGGGATTCTATCTTCTTGCATTTTTCACCTCATTACCTTTCTTCATACAGCTTCGGTTTCACCTTCATCTAATAACATTTCACAACGTAGTCAGTATCAAACTAAAAATTGCATTTTCATGAAAAATATTTTTTATTGTTGCGCAAATTATAGGTTGTCCGCTTTCATTCTCAGCTTTTATGACAGTAGCTATCACTCGTACTATTTTTATCTTATACCTCACTTACTATGCATTCATAGATGTTTTCCCGCATCTAGAAAATACTTTGTGTCCCTGCCGGAACCGCAACCAAAATCAAGAATGGCTGCGACTAGCGGAAGCAGACCGAGCGAGTGGAGGAGGCGAAAGAAACGACATTTGAAAATGATTTAGTTCATTAACTTAACAGTGATATAATTCCAATAGCACAACTAATCAATCCTAATATACATGCAGAATACGCATATATTCTTTCACTATTTGTTTCTTCACCAAAAGAATTACCAGAAATTGTTATAATACTACCTAATACCATCATAAGAAAAGAAATCGCTAATAGCGAAAACATATTATATATTTCATCGAATCTTATTCCTTGATATAACGCATAAACAGCTCCTACTATTCCCACAATCCATACCACTGTACCAATTAACTGCATAATTGCAGAAACAAAAAAGACGAGTACTCCATCATATAAGTGTTTATTTAGGCGAAATCGTTTGTTTATGACCCACGGGAAGAAAAACACGTTCAAAAAATATAATAAATTCTCATACCATTTATATTTCTCTTTCTCTGCATTGGGTTCAATGTTATTTTCTTTCTCCTCTTCTTTGATCCGTTTTATAGCCCTATAATATGCTTCCGCCTGAATCTCTATCATTTTATTTTCCGAAATATTTTTCTCCTTTTGAGAATTCATTTTATTGTGTTTTTTCTTCATGATATTTACTTCTCCTCTTGGAGTAATCTACATCTTATGGCATTTGTGTTAGTATAAATTTATTTTACGTTATAACTTTGACGTTCTATAAAACCACTTGTTTCACATACTTTCCCATTGGAGAAATACTATCTCTCACCATAAAAGTCCCCTTTAAATGCTCATATTGCATACCTGCTTTCTTAACAAATTCAATAGGTTGTGTTCCGCTCGCCGACAATATAACTTCTATTGCACATTTTCCATATAAATTATTACCGTTTCCCAATGGGACTGATTCGAAACGATGATTTTGGCAAATTACAGTACAAGAAGGTCCCCACACTTGTCCCTCTGGAATAATGTGTATCGTAAGCTTTGCTTCATCAAATAAATTGGTCTTTCCTAATACAATAAATTGTCCATCCTTATTTTTCACGTATTTAATTTCCATACTAACATTTATGGCATCATCACACATTGGAATTGTTTGAATAAATGAACACATCCTCTCCTCATCCGACTCCTCTAAATTACGTTTATAAAAATCAGACATAATCGTTGATCCTGCGTTATTTTTCCACGAATAATTACCATCAATTTCTTCTAACGGGTATATCGTTTTATTTTTCCAAGACGGATTTATCCATCTTCCCATAAGCCTCCAATTCTTGGTTTCCATATCTAACGCAGAATACCCAACATATATCCATATAACATCTGATTTATTTTCATATTCCTTGCAAACATAACGTACTATTTCCTTTACATGCTTAATAGACAAATTTGTATTCAAAATTTTAATACGTAAATCTGTATTCCTTCTGTTTGATATCTTACACTCAATTTCGCATATTTCATAATCGTCATCGTTTATTTTATAACTATCTTTTTTATATTTTTCTTTTAAATAGACACCACCGGATGACAATTCCGGATACACAGATCTTACACTAATACCTTTCTCCTCTAATTCTTGACGTATTCCTTCTTTATACGTTGCTGGCACTCGAAAAACACATACCGGCGGCACTGAATCTAATGTAATAAGTTCTCCCTGATCATCATCTGCACATATAAAAAAGCTTCCCTCTTGAGCCACAATTCTTTCATTTCCAACATTTAAATCTACCGATTCTTTCAAAAAGACCGGCGTATGTATAAAACTATTAATCTGCTCTTCAGTATAACTTTCCTTGTATTTTCGTTTAATTTTTTTAATAAGCTCTTTCTCAGGCAAATCTGGAAAACATGCATGAAGTGATAACGCATATACATTTGGGGAATTAACTGTTTTTCCATTCCTTATATACATAAAAACATATCCGTCTTCGTCGTCAGCCATCCCCTGTTTTTCACAGGCAAAGTATAATGCAATAAGTGGATTTACCGTTATGTCCAATAATCTTGTTGGTACGCCGTAGTGTTGAAGTAACGCAAGCTGTCCTATATAGCCATGTGCACGCTTCATTTGTTCACTATACATATCCATCATATCTCGGTATATGTTTCCTTCATTTTCATAATACCCTGTATCGCGCAAAATACCAGGTTCTCTTTTAGGAAATTCTTTTACTTCTCCACGGAAATATATTTCGTCATAACATTGTCGATAACGATCTAATCTCTTTTCAAAATCGGATACACAAATTATTTCATCCTGCGCATGCATATATTTTTCCTACTCAATTTCTGTCTTAGTTTATGCTACCAAAATTCACGCTATGGAGCATTTACAAAAACCGGATTCCCGATCATACCTGAATATTCCTGCCATTCATTCACTCCGGTGTCGCTGCCAGCCCGAACAAACTCTCCAACTTAAAATAATCCATTATCATGCGGTTTGCATTGTTGACCTTGTGATAACACTCATCAACGTGTATCAAGATAGATTTAAAAATCTTTTCAAATTTTATCTAAATTCTCTTGTTCTTCAACATTACCACTTATCAAATCTTCCTTTTTTACCTTTAATCGTAATAAATACAACAGTGCATAAACACGATTGTACAAATACTCTATAAATTGCAGATCTTCTAGAACCTCTCGCTTCTCTTTAGCTTTGTTCAAATATTCATTATGCCTAATATCAAAATATTCATTCGACAGTTTCATCACTTCATTAATTTCAGCTTTTACAACTGCATATATCTTTGAATCTTGATTTGAGCATATTCCCCTAGCAGCTGCCGCATACTTCTTATCTATGCTATTTCCTCTCTGAACAGAAATAAAATATTGTAATGCATCTACTATATAATCAAGGGCACATTTTTTATCCAGCATTTCATTGCTCATTATCATTTCCTCAGAATACGCAATCTTTCTTTCAAACATTCTATGATCAAGAATTGTTTCAATTGACTCTGTAGTTTTATATCCTTTTCCGATCACAGATCCAGAAGATAACTTATATGGTAACTGAAATTTATCAAACCTCTTGTTGATCTCTACTGTAAATAAATAGTGCATATCTGCTCTTATCCATCGCTCATACATTATTTCAACAAAATCTTTGATTTCATCTATATTAATAGCGAATTCCGGATAAGATTCTCCATATTGAATTCTATATTCTTGTTCATAATCAATATTTAGATAGAAACTTCCTCCATTCCAGCCATTGTCATATCCCGTATAGTCACCTCGAAAATATTTTTCAATGACTTCTTGTTGATTCATCCAAGCCGAGAGACTTATCCAGAATTTATTCAATTTATCCTGCGTATCATCATTTGGATTTCTTAACATTATCATTTTAGGCACAAAGGTCACCACCTCTTTGTCTTTTATTTACAAATTATTTTATTGTAGCACTTCTCTACAAAAATATCTCTTATATCTTCAACCTTGAATTGCACAATTCGCGCCACACTGCATCACCTGATCCAAGTCCTATAAAATCATCTTCACTCCGGATTCCATCAAGAACACCCCAATAATGTCAACGCCATTCGTCCTCTTCATGCTGCCCACTAGCCGTGAACGCAAAAACATTCTCTCGTCCACTCCACCGGTCATCACATCCGTCGAAACGTTCTCTACCCAATCAATATTCAAAATTTTTATCGATTATTTTTCATTATCCACCAGCTCTATTCCTTATACATTTCTACAAAATCTTTATACTGATCTTCTAACGCCATATCAATTTTTATTTTTTCATCTACTTTATCATTAAATATTTTTGTGCTTTTCTTATCTCTAACCCACGTATTTAAATTAGGGAAAGTCACCGTAAGTTCCTTAACAATTGAAATTGTTTTAGATAAAAATACATCCCGGAATCCCCTAATTAAGTCTATATGAAAATCTTTATCCGAATAAAATTTCTCATACTTATACGTCTTTTTAGCATCTACTAAAGGAAATTCCGTTTTGAAAGCATAATAATATGATAAACAATAAAATGCGCAAACATTACATATTGCTTTTAGTTTTTCATACGCTGCAATTCTCTCTTCTAATTTTTTCTTTTGATCATCCTCATCGCAAACATCTAACTCCACTTGTGCGTTCTCAATTCTCATCTTATAAACTTTGTTTAAATCTTTCTTTGCCTCTTTATATAGAAAATGAACAAACAACAACTCATCTATATCTTTCTTATCTTTTTTGAAAAGAATTCCCTGTGGATTGTAAGCATCAAAATGAAAAATTTTATGATAATATTCATTCAAAAGAAACTCTGATTGTTTATAATCAGTATCAAAGATTGCAGTTTTTTTGTCCTTCGCAGTAAATGGATCTCGTTTGAATCCTGCATATGCCAACTGTGCTAATTCTTCATTTGTAGTAATTTGATGCTTATACAATTTAACATCATAAGGCACTGTCATGCCTCTACGAATCTCCATATAAATATGTGGCGCAGAGCCTGAAATTAATCCATTATAAAGGTGTAATTGCTCATCTCTATTAGAAGCCATATCTCTTGTTGTAATCGGGTTTTGTGTATTGTTATAAATAGCAATCCTAGAACGAAATTCAGGATCATTAACTTTCAAAATTCTAACTAATACAAACACCCTTCGCAATTTTTCTATGTCCTCTTGTTTCATATCCATTCGAGCTTCCTTAAGAAACCGCCCTAATGCAGAGGTTGTCTGAGCGCCATTTATAATAGAAAAATTCTTTAATACAACCTTTTCAATTTTATCCTGATTCTCTCCTTGAGATTCAGTATCATAATCTTCAGCTAAAATTGTAATCCCATTATTATAAAACCAGAATTTTTCTGGTTCCTCTCGTATCGTTTTAGCCATTCCATCAAAGGTTTTTGACTTTCCTAATGCTTCCCGAAGATTTTGTCCAAATAGAATGTTTCTTCCTAAAGATGTATTAGTATATTTAATTGCTAATTCTGCCAAGTCATAGCCACAAAGATTTAAAACAATAGCCGGTTCATTTTGCGCTTCTTCGTACAAATTAAAATTATTAAAGCTATCTGCACCAAAACTCTCTGAAGCGACCCTTGGCACTGCTTGTTTCGAACAATTTCTAATTACCTCTAACTCAGTTCCAGTAATAACCTGTTCAATCGAGTCTTTCTGTCCTTTAAAATAATTATCGGTTCCTCTATGTACTAAAATATATCTGCAATTTAACTTATCACTCGCACTAAAAGAAGTTGCAGATAATACTTCTTTTAGATTATAATTTACACTCTGCGGACTCTTTAAATAACAGCTTACCGTTTTTTCCATATAACTTAAAGCTTGTTTAATTTCAGATTGATTTAAGACTGTATTTTTTACTTGTATAAAATCGTATGTATTTTCATCAACATTTTCGTGCTCAACAACAATATCTATTCCATCATCCGGAGGTGCAACTATATATTTTGAAAGTTTAACAATATCTCCGCTATTCATTTTATCTACATCAATATTTTTCTCTAAACCATATAAAGTTTCTAAAACTACAATTTCAAATGCATCATTTGGTTGGTTTTGCCTTACAATTGGTTGTCCATTTGGTAACCCGACAAATTTTTTATAGTATTTATCAATCACTTCATTGATACTCATCTTTTGCATTGCCAATACCTCCTATAATCAAGTATTTTTAAATCCAAATTTTTAGCTGTGCATTCTCCACATCTTGTATCCTATTATAGCATTGTTAGTACGTCCTAATCTTTTTCAACATTAAATATTCTCATTATTTTCTGCTATAATTTTTCTTAATTCCTCAAGTGTTAAAATATCCGTTTTTACTCTGTGAACCATTCTGTGACAATTTGAACACAACGGTATTAGATCCGTCTCCGCATTCACTTCAATTTCCTCATCAAGTTCACTCAACGGCTTAATATGATGTATCTCGATATACCCAGCCCCACGTTTACCATAATATTTTTCAAAATCAAATCCACAACCAAAGCATTTTGTTCCATGTATCTCAATTGCAGCATTTCTATTCGATGCTTTCCGCTCATATTTAGTCGTATAGTAATATAATTTTTTTCCTTCAGTAGATGTAGAATGCTCAACTACAGAAATATTGTCTTCATCCAAGGTAATTACAAAATCTTTAATCGCATCTATTACTGATTTGCTAGAAAAATGATTTTCATATGTATCAATATACTTTCCCAAAACTTCCGTTTTAAAAACAGCCAATTTGCCACTCTGCTCATTGGGAATATCGTACATATTTATATCAATCTGTTCTCCAATATCACGGAGATGATCTGCATGAATATATACACTTTTCCCGTCAAACAAATTCAGATCACCTTCTACAGAGAATACATAATCGCCGATCAATTCATCGACATGGCGAATTCCTAACACCAAACATTTAACCCCTTGCATACAAGCTTTGTCCCAATACTTTATAATTTCTTTCCATGCACTACTATTAAAATCTATATATCTTTGCATAGGAACTTTCTTACCAGCTGCATGAGTTCTTAAAACTATCGGGAAACATATTACAGCAATGCGTTGTCCTTGATACTGCGCTACCAAAGTTCTTTGACAAACAGATTGCGAAACTTCTTGGTCATTAAGTATAGAAATATTTGTTGCCCCTATATTTCTAAGTAATCTCTCTACTTCTGGTCTTGCATCTCCGACTGTGTAAGACATTCTCTCCATCTCCTTTTTCCTTTATTAAGCCGAACAATTTTCCTCTATTAATTCGGCTAATCTAATCATTTCTGAACGACCTAATCTCTGATCTAATTTCATTAAATACTTTACGTCCATTAACACTCCTATAATGTTTTCATACTTATTATTTCCACGCTTCCAATCACTTCTTGCTGTTCCAATATAGCGAATAGGAGCATCTGATGGAAAAACCTTTCCATTAGCATCAAATGGCATAATAAAAGCATTATACACGATAGGGTGATCTCCATTCTTTATAAACTTATCCGCTTCAGCTATATACTCACCATATGTTATCTGCTTATTTATAGATGTAGATTCCGGAAGATGCGATGCTATTCCCGTTTGCCCATACTTATAATATTTAGCATCTAAAACATAAATTTTTCCATTGAGTTGCATTATACTGTCTGGTTCCAAAAATGCATTTATATAAGTTTTTCCATCTTTTAAATCCCATTGAGTCTTTGAAAAGTATATTTCTTTCCCATGAATTCCAAATGCTTTATCTATCATTTTTTCCCACACATACTCAAAATGAGATGTTCCATATCTAAATTCGGTTCTTGCATCTTCCCCTATGGATCTAAGAACATCTTTCATTCTATAAAATAGTTGGCGATTGCGATCATTAAAAGTATTTTGTATTTTTTTATTTACAACCTCAAGCATCATTTTAGTAGTCAATCCTACTTTTGGTTTTCTGGGTAAAAAAGAAGTAAACAGCCAACCAAATTTTTCAAAGCTCTCATAAACACAAAATTTATGTATTAATGTAATTAGTTCATTCTCATTGACAGTACTTTTCTTCACTGTAAAATCAAGATAATACGGTTTATTCTCCTGAATAATAGGCTTATGATTTTTTATCGTTCTACTCCAATTTATCTTTCCACGTTTAGCATTACCATAAAAAGTCTCTTTTTCTTTATAATACCCTCTTTCATAAAAATCTTTAATCAGATAAAGATAAGCATATACCGGTACAGTCTCCTTGTTTTCCCCTACAGCCCCTACGCTAACTGTGGATTCTCTTCTATCAATATTTTGTTCCAATACATTCAGTAATAATAGAATGTCTTTTCTTAATAGCTTTTCTGTATCAGAAACGTGAAAACCTAATGGAAAATTAATTTGATAAATGTCCCCTACTTTCTGAATTCCCACAAAAACATCACTTTCTTTATTTGTATTTACACTACATCGTTCAAAAAGTGTATTATTTGTCATCTATATCATCCTCACCAGAATTTAAATCCACTACCACCGGGCTTTGCTGCATCATTTCATCATACACATTACCTTTCAAGATTTTCTGCAAAACATCCGTGTCTGACGGATCCCTTTGAAAAATCTCAATAACATTATCTATTGATGATATGCCTTCGCTAAAAAAAGTATATCGATCCATTTTAAATGCATCATCCCACAAATATTTTAAAACTTTTTCTGGGAACTTATCCTTCTTTAACTCCTCTTCACTTGCAAAATACGCTCCTAAACGCTTGTCCTCTGCATTGCCAATCTCTTCCCCTAAATGTTCTATTTCTTCATTAGTTACTTCAGCAAAAGTTCCCCAAGACACTTGGCTTCCCTCTATCTTTTTATTCGCATGCCTTGCCCCTTTTACATCATTCTTAATCAAATGCATTTCCCATCTTCTTTGAAATGCAGTATCTAATGTAAATACATTTTGATCAGATGTATTCATAGTTGCTAAAATTGTCAAGTTAGAGGGTATTCTTATTTTATGCTCTGCATCCCCAAAAATCTCTAACCCCATATCATAATTTGTTATACTATACTTACCCGAACCATCATCATTTCTGTCTAATAGTTGAAAAATATCCCCAAATATAGCCGGTGCATTTCCTCTATTTATTTCCTCAATAACAAGATAGTACATATGATGTTCTTCGTCTCTATATGCTTGTTTCATTATTTGCGTAAATGGACCAGGAACAAATACATATTTCAAATTTTCATCTTTTATTCGAGGTAATATCTGTCCAACAAAATCTGAATAAGTATAGTCTGGATGAAAAACAACTCTTCGGGTTCTCTCCTGATCAATAATTCTGTCTATTTCATGACTTTTTCCAGCCCCCGGAACTCCATAAAATAAAATATTCGCGCCATTTTCTGCGGAAACTATATCTTCAACTGTTTCATCTACCTCATACTTATTTTGAACTTGCATATACGGTCTGTTGTCAAACATATTAATATAATCATGTATAAGCCTAACGTGAATTGCAGCAATATAAAAGCCTTTAGGCGTTCTTATCCTCTGAAAATTTTCTGTTGGGATAAAATCATTTGGTATATTTACCTGAGTTCCTGTTGATTGTGAAGACTCAGATGTTCTAAAAGAAATACTAGATATTGATCGTTCATCACTTTCAAGACTTAATACATAATCTTTATATCTATCTTGTTCCTCATTAAAACCAAGACAAAAATATTTCAAATTATGTTCTTTCGCATAATTCCAGGCAATTACTCTTTCTTTTACGCCACTGTCTCTTGTATCAAAGAAGTTTTGTTTATTATTTTGTTTGCAACTAATCGGGTATATAAATATTATCGTTTTCTCCCCATTAAAAGTATAAATAATACCTCTTCCATTTGTTCCTTCAATTTCTGTTACCTTCGATTCCTCAATGTTCAAATACTTATATGCAGTTCTTATTGCATCTCTATATGTATATGCCATATTTACCCCTCCAAATATTTTAATAAACTTTCTCCAATTGCTTTTGCCAATAATGGCGGAACTGCATTTCCTACTTGAACATAGGTCTCTTGCTGATTGCCCACAAATTCGAAATCATCTGGAAAAGATTGTATTCTTGCAGCTTCACGTACCGATAAAGTTCTATTTTCTGTTGGATGAATATACATATACCCATCCATCCCAATATGTGCAATTACCGTCCAAGATGGTTCCTTTAAAACCAAACGCTTCAACCTATCTGGAAAAATATCCTCTCTGAATGGCAATATTTGTCGTATCTCCGGCGGAAGATCCATATACTTACTTCCCTGTGCCATATGAGGAAACACTCTTTTAGCGCGATCATTGGACATCCTACAAATATTATTTTTCACAGTTCTTCCATTTCCATTTTTTCTCATTATTTTTTGAAAATCTGTCAAATCCAAATTCTTTGAATATGGCATTTCAGATACTCTCCAATTATCTGTTATCTTAGGCAAATCTCCAATAGCATCTTCTACCGTTGTGCAAGGAATCAGCCTCTCTGATTTTGCATTCTCTTGATCATAATAATGTGTCGGAGTCGGATATGAAAATTTTTTCCCTTGCTTTTTATGTGCAACAAGCATCATTCTTTTCCTTGTCTGTGGAACTCCATAATATACTGCATTCAAAACTTGTACCGGCTTTTCAACCTCGTATATTCCCTGACCATTTCCGTTTTCATTCTTTCCTATATTTTCGATAATTTCGATTGCTGTATTAAATATTGCCCCCTTATACTTCGTAATAAAATTAGGAACATTCTCTATTACAAAAATTTCTGGTCTAAAAAAATCTACATACTTTAAATACTCTAAAAACAATTGATTTCTAGGATCTTCTGAAGTTGGTTTACCCGTCACCGAACGGATTTTTGCATCTCCAATTGTTGAAAATGTTGGACATGGTGGTCCACCTATAATAACATCCACATGATTTGTTCCTATTATTTCCGCAAATTTTTCTGGCGGTATTTCTCTTATATCACCCCAAATAGTCTTTGAATGTTTATGATTCAATTGATGCGTTTTTGCAATAACTTCTTTTAATTCTATTCCTCCGATACATTCAAATCCTGCAAGCTCTAATCCTTTAGAAAATCCCCCTGCTCCGCAAAATAAATCTATAAATTTATAAGACATACTTTTATCCTTTTTTCTTTTCTCTTTCTTCAATTATATCAAGATATTTTCCTAATGTTTTTGCAAATGTTTCCGCCATCAACGGTGGAACAGCATTACCTACTTGTTTAAATTGCTCCGTTCTTGCGCCTTCAAATATAAAGTCATCTGGAAATGATTGAATTCGTGCTGCTTCTCGAACAGTAAATGTCCGTGCCTGTTCTGAATCGGGATGAATAAATAAATTTCCATCCTTATATAAATGTGCTACAATAGTTTTTCCCGGTTTATCACTTTCTTGAACGGTGTATCTATTACCAAAATGTTTTGGATCATGGTGAACTAAATCTGGTCTAATCTTTTGTAAATCTTTAAGTTGCCAATTTTTATGTTCACTCAAGATTCTATACCGCTCTCTATCTTTATCGTTATGATTTCTAGCAGAATGATTATAAATAATCCCACTATCATTTCCTATTTTTTTTATGTAACTATTTTTTTTCAATGTTTTTGAAACATACTGAATATTATCGCCTTCACCTGGATTTAATTTCGGTAAATCTAAAATTGCCTCCCCCACTGTTACATAGTTAGGTAATGTCTTGTCAACATCTGAATGGCTTTTAGGTATGTTTTTATATATATCATTAACATTAATGTAAGAGAGATCCTTTCGCACTCCGATAATAATTACTCTTTCACGCATTTGTGGAACACCATAATCCGCTGCATTTAATAAAATCATTTGTGGATCACTAACAATATTATATGTTTTCCCCATTTTTTCTACTATAATATCAAATATCCTAACACCTTTGGGTCTTGCTGTTAAAAGACCTTTAACATTTTCAAATATAAACATTTTAGGTTTAAAATGGTTTAAGATCTCTAAGTAATTTTCAAATAAATAATTTCTAGGATCACTCTTCATCCCATCTGGAGACTGAGCTCGTCCAACCGTTGAAAAAGCCTGACATGGAGGACCTCCAATTATTACATCAACAGAATCGTGAATTCTCTTTTCCATATCCTCAATTATTCCCTCACGCGTGATATCATCACACATAACAGCATCCTCAATTTCTTTTTCACTATATCCATAATGCTTCATCCTAGTTTCTAAAGTCTTACAAGCAACTTTATTAATTTCTAAATGCAATAATGCTTTATATCCTTGCTTATAAAAACCTTCACTTAAACCGCCGCATCCTGCAAAGAGATCTATAAATTTATACTGTCTTTTCATTTGTATCAATAATTCCCTTCTTTAAAACTCATAATATCACCCACATCGCATCCTAATGAATCACATATACGTTCCAAAACTTCTATAGATACAGCTTCGTTTTTCCCAAGTTTTGCTAATGTGCTACTACTTATTCCTGCATTTTCACACAATTGGGTTTTTTTTAGATTTTTATCCAATAATAAGTGCCAAAGTCGACTGTAATTAACCATTTCTCCACCTACAAATATATAAAATTTCATTTATAGAATATCATCATATATTTGCCCAGTCAAATTTTAAATTTAACTGGGCATATTTTTATTCTATATAAAATTACCGTCCATACATTTATCTTATATATGCAGAATTATTCATCTCATCTAAAACTCGTCTTCTCAAGTCCATCATCCGTAATCCGGCACACTGCCGTTCCGCCAACGACAAACACGATCTTCCCTTTCGCCTTATCGCCGATCTTATCATAAAGTCTTCCTGCGCTCATCGATTCGCCCTGCACGGTGTATGGGCTGTTGGCAACGTAACCGACTTTGCCGAGCCCCTTGATCTTGACCTGGATTGCTTCTTTGTCATATTCGTTGTCGGGTTCTTTGACTAATTTGACTTTCATGCCTTTTTCCATGAATTCGGTTCCATAGTAATGATTGCAGCCTGCGATTGTGAAATACATTTCTTCCATGATGAATTCCTCCTTTGCACTTCCTGAGCACTTGTTATAATCCGATCTTCTCTACTACGACTGCTGCGAGTGCAGATAAGAACACCCACAGGATGAGCAGGATGACTACCGGGACATCTTTGACGTCAATTCCAAATACGGTATAGATGAAAGCCTGCAGCACCATTCCGCATATCATGCTGAATACGATGCCGAATGTTGAGATGCCGCCGCTGCTTTGTGTGTGGTGTGGTCTGTTATGGTCCGATTTACAGTTGTTGTAAATCTGGTATTCCAGATAGTCGTCTACCGGATCGTTCTTTCCGTTGTGGTTCCAATCATACATTGCCATAATGATTCCTCCTTCTCTTGCTTTTCGTTGCGTTTGTTTTTCTATTGAAGTTTGCTTTTTTAGGTTGATTCCATCCTAATTCTTTTGCTGTACCATAATCCGGTCAGTGTGTTTTCCCCACGAAAAAAGGAACCCTCCCGGATTCCTTCCTCTCTACCTAAATTTCCCAATCACCCGGAACACCTGCTCCGCGGTAAATTCCATATTTTGAAACGCGACATCCTCACGCATTGCTTCCGCAAGCGGCATCGCACCCGGCAAAATCGAGAATACGCCATCGACGAGCGATGGATTCTGCAAGGCAGCGCGTGCACCAGCATGTTCGACGCTTCCGGCAAGCACGATGACTTTGCAGCCGCAGGCTTTGGCGCGGCGGGCGATACCGATCGGAGCCTTGCCCATCGCGGTCTGTCCATCGAATCGTCCCTCTCCGGTTACGACAATATCAGCGGCGCGAAGCTCGGATTCCGGAAGGACGGCATCAAGTACGATATCGACGCCCGGTCGAAGCGTGCCCTGCAGGTAGGATGCGAAGGCGAACCCGAGTCCTCCTGCGGCTCCGGCTCCCGGATGCTCGCGTAGATCTGTGCCGAGTGTGACGGCGGTCATGTCTGCCAGATGTGCCAATGCCGCATCAAGTTTTTGAACGGTTGCAGGATCGGCTCCTTTTTGCGGTGCAAAAATATAACTTGCACCGTTTGTGCCGCACAATGGATTGGTCACATCACATGCTATTGAGAAGTGGCTTTCCTCAAGGCGTGGATCAAGTGCTTCGGTTTCGATGGTGGCAAGTTTGCTGAGTTCCTGTGCGCCCAATGCGATTTCGCTTCCGTCCGCTTTCTGAAAGCGGCAGCCCAAGGCGCGCAGCATTCCGGTTCCACCATCGTTGGTCGCGCTGCCTCCGATCCCGATGATGAAGTTGCGGCAGCCATTGTCTAACGCATGCAGAATCATCTCTCCCACACCATATGTTGTTGTGTTCAGCGGATTACGCGCCTCCACCGGCACGAGCGGAAGTCCGGCGGCTTCTGCCATCTCAATGACCGCGGTGTGATCCGGCAGGATGCCGTAGGTTGCCTGTACGGTTTCGCCCAGCGGACCGGTAACGGGTATTGTGACACTTCTGCCGGAAAGTCCTGATACGAGCGCTTCGACCGTGCCCTCACCACCATCCGCAACCGGTTTGACCGCTATATGTGCATCCGGAATTGCGCGACGGATGCCAGCCTCAGCTGCCGCGCCCGCCTGCAGAGAACTCAGGCTTCCCTTCAGAGAATCAATTGCTACTATGATATTCATATATTTTCTCCTATACAATCTATCAATATAACAAAAGATTCACCCGCTTCAACATGATAACACCACTCAGCCCACGCTATAGAAAAAAGTGTCATGTGAAAGCCCGAAGGCCGCATTTCTGCACGGATGAACCTTATATATTTTACCACAATTATATCGGTTCGCTACCATATATTTAACATAGGGCACCTCCATATTCCTACTTAAACTTTCATTTTCAAAAAAGAGCCATGCTATTATTTTAAATATACCATGACTCTTTTCTTTTGCAATTATTAAATTATTTTAGTACAGCTTTGCACCAGCAGGAATATGGTTATCCACCATAAGAAGATGAAGCTCTTCATCCTCGGAATCCTTAAGGTTATTGACTGCGGAAAGTAACATACCGCAGGATTCAATTCCCATCATCTTTCTTGGTGGAAGGTTTGTGATGGCGATCAATGTCTTACCAACTAACTCTTCCGGCTCATAATATGCGTGAATTCCGCTTAAAATCGTACGGTCTGTGCCTGTTCCATCGTCAAGTGTGAACTGCAACAGTTTCTTGGACTTCGGTACGGCTACACATTCCTTAACCTTTACGGCACGGAAATCTGACTTGCTGAATGTATCGAAATCAACTTCTTCCTCGAATAAAGGCTCAACCTTTACATTCGCGAAATCAATCTTCTCGTTTGCAGTAAAGAATCCGTTGTTGTCGTTTGCAGCTTCTGCTGCATCTCCCTCGGAAGACTTGGAAGCCTTCTTGTCGGAGTCGAGTGACTTCATCGTCGGGAACAGAAGTACATCACGGATTGCCTGACTGTCTGTCAGCAACATAACAAGACGATCAATTCCGTATCCGATACCACCTGTTGGCGGCATACCGATCTCCAGTGCGTTCAGGAAATCTTCGTCTGTGTGCTCTGCCTCGTCATCTCCGGCTGCTGCGTTCGCATCCTGTGCAGCGAAACGCTCACGCTGATCGATCGGATCGTTTAACTCGGAGTATGCGTTACACATCTCCCATGTATTACAGAATAACTCGAAACGTTCTACCTTTGTAGGATCGCTTGGCTTTTTCTTCGTAAGTGGAGAAATCTCGATCGGATGATCCATGATGAATGTCGGCTGGATCAATTCCTTCTCACAGTATTCCTCGAAGAAGAGGTTCACGATGTCACCCTTCTTGTGGCGTTCCTCATAAGCAATATGATGCTCGTCAGCAAGCTTCTTTGCTGCTGCATCATCCGGAACCTGATCGAAATCGATTCCTGTATATTTCTTGATGGCATCATTCATGGTCAGACGTGCGAATGGCTTTCCAAGGTCGATCTCCACGCCGTTGTAGCTGATCTTGGTGCTTCCGCAAACCTTCTCTGCAAGATAACGGAACATAGACTCGGTCAGCTCCATCATGCCTTCGTAGTCTGTGTATGCCTGATATAACTCCATAAGTGTAAACTCAGGATTGTGACGGGTATCAACACCCTCATTACGGAAAACGCGTCCAATCTCGTATACACGCTCAAGTCCACCGACAATCAGTCTCTTTAAGTAAAGTTCAAGAGAGATACGAAGCTTAACGTCCTCATTCAATGCGTTGTAATGTGTCTCGAACGGTCTTGCTGCCGCACCACCCGCATTTGCAACGAGCATCGGCGTCTCAACTTCTATAAAGTCACGATCTGCTAAGAAGTTACGGATCTCCTTGATGATCTTGGATCTCTTAATGAATACTTCCTTGCTCTCCTGATTCATGATCAGGTCGATATATCTCTGACGGTAACGCATGTCCGTATCGGTCAGTCCGTGGAACTTCTCCGGAAGGATCTGTAAAGACTTGGAAAGAAGCGTCATCTCCTCCGCGTGGATGGAAATCTCTCCTGTCTTTGTGCGGAATGCATAACCTTTTACACCCCAGATATCACCGATATCGGATTTCTTGAAGGTTGCATATAAGTCTTCGCCGATGGAATCGCGGGCAACATAGATCTGGATGCTTCCCTTGAGATCCTGAATGTTGGCGAATGAAGCTTTACCCATAACACGCTTGAACATCATGCGTCCTGCGATCGATACCTCGATCGGCGATGCGTCCATGATCGCGCGTCTTGCTTCATATTCCTGCTTTACAACTTCTCTTGCATCCGCCTCTTCTAATCCCTCTGTGCTTGGTGCGACTCTTCCTGCAAGAAGCTTCTCCTCGTGTGCGGTATAAACTTCCTTCACATCGGAGGTGTGGTGTGTTACGTCATATTTTGTAATCTGAAATGGATCCTGTCCTGCGGCCTGCAGATTCGCTAACTTCTCGCGGCGAACCTGAAGCAGCTGATTGACATCCTGCTGTCCCTGATTTGCGTTATTATTTCCCGCCATCTTCTATTCCTCTCTTAATCTTCTACTGTTGATCTCTGGATCTCGAGTACCTTGTAAGATAACTCTCCAGCTTCTGTCTCTACGGTAATTGTCTCGCCAACCTTCTTGCCGAGCAAAGCGCGGCCTACCGGCGACTCGTTACTGATCTTGCCTTTTAAGCTGTTGGCCTCTGTCGAACCAACGATCTTGTACTCTAACTCCTCATCGAATTCGCAATCAAGGATCTTGACTTTACATCCGATGCTGATCTTCTCTAAGTCAACTTCTTCCTCAACAACGACTTCTGCATTCTTAAGGATCTTCTCGATCTCCTCGATACGAGCCTCGATGTCTCTCTGCTCGTCCTTGGCAGCATCGTACTCAGCGTTCTCTGATAAGTCACCCTGCTCGCGGGCTTCCTTAATCTTCTGCGCGATCTCTCTACGCTTTACAACCTTCAGATCCTGTAACTCGTCCTCGAGTCTTTTGAGTCCTTCGTAAGTTAAGATATTTTTCTTATCCATTTCCTTTACCCCGCTTTAATATATTTTGAAAAACCTATTTATTGCTATAAATTAACTAAGGTATTATACCCAATGAACCGTATAATGTCAAGATTTATCAACGTTTCCGGTCATTTCCGTAGTTTTATCCACACGCTTCCCCTTATAACCGCTCATCCAGATTGTTCATAAGCAATTCTTCCAATGCTTCAAACGATTCCACATTGTTGATTGCGACGCGAAGGCGTGCCGAATTCGGATACCCTGCGGTATACCACGCCGCGTGTTTGCGGATCTCACGGATGCCGATATATTCACCTTTAAATTCGAGCATCATACGCGCATGCCGCAAGATCATCTGTGTGACTTCTTCAAGTGTCGGCTTCGCCAGATGTTCGCCGGTTTCAAAGTAATGCAGGATTTGCCGGAAAATCCATGGGTTTCCCTGTGCGCCGCGTGCGATCATGAATCCGTCGCATCCGGTCTGCTGCTCCATCGCGATCACATCCTCCGCCGTCAGCAAGTCTCCGTTACCGATGACCGGAATCGAGACCGCTTCCTTCACCTGTCTTATGATATCCCAGTCCGCCTTGCCGGAGTAGAACTGCTCACGCGTCCGCCCATGCACCGCAACTGCTGCCGCGCCCGCATCCTCTGCAATCTTGGCCATCTCTACCGCATTGATATGCTCATCGTCAAAGCCTTTTCGGATTTTGACCGTGACTGGCTTGTCGATTGCCTTTACCGTTTCACGAATGATTTCTCCTGCCAGCTTCGGATTCTTCATGAGCGCAGATCCCTCTCCGTTGTTTACAATCTTCGGAACCGGACAACCCATATTAAGGTCAAGAATATCAAATGGTTTATCCTCGATCTGATGCGCGATCTTTGAAATAATTTCCGGATCAGAGCCAAAAAGCTGCAGTGACACCGGATTCTCCCGCGGATCAATCTCAAGCAGGCTCTCCGTATTGCGGTTCTTGTACAGGATCGCCTTGGCACTCACCATCTCCATGCACAGAAGTCCCGCCCCCTGCTCCTTGCATAACAAGCGAAATGGCAGGTCTGTTACGCCTGCCATAGGAGCCAGTATTAAGTTATTCGGCAGCGTCACACTGCCTATCTTAAGTGGTTTGATCATTGTTATTTTATTTTCCGATTCTGCTTTTTATACACACGATAAATGCCTTTTAACGTAAGATTCGGATCGTAGATATCGATCGTATCCGTTTCGTTCGCGATAATTCTGCCAAGTCCGCCGGTAACAACCGTCTTGACATTGTCGATTCCAACCTCTTTCTTTACCTTGTTGATGATATATTCCGTCTGACCGATCTGTCCGTAGACAATTCCGGCCTGCATGCTCGAGATGGTATCCTTGCCAAGAATACAATCCGGCTTCTTGATCTCGATCGCCGGAAGTTTCGCAGCGTCTTCTGACAAAGCCTTCGCCGCGATGCGGATTCCCGGAGCTGTAATTCCCCCCAGGAAAGCGCCTGACTCATCAACATAATCATACGTTGTCGCCGTACCAAAATCAATGACAAGCACCGGTCCGCCGTATATCTCATAAGCACCGACTGCATCCACGATTCGGTCTGCACCGATCTGCTGCGGGTTCGGTGTCACGATGCGGATTCCTGTCTTGATGCCCGCTTCGACAACGATCGGATTAATATGAAAATATTTTGCAAAAGCGCCATGCAGCGAATGCATCACATTCGGCACAACCGAGCAGATGATCGTATCTTTGATATCCGAAGGTTTGATCTCATTCTGCTCCAAAAGGTTGTAGAGAATCATACCGTACTCATCGGACGTACGTGGCATCTTGGTCGTGATACGGAAAGTCGCCACAATCTCATCACCTTTAAATACACCACATGTTATATTGGTATTGCCTACATCTATCGTAAGTATCATATATTAATCCTCCTCGTCGAAGCCTTCTCCAAGATATATAATTTTATAGAACATCTCCAATGCCTCGAGTAAGTCTCTCTTCTCATTCTGGTACTGCTTGATCTTGAGCACACTGCCAATCTCGTCGTACAGGAAATCATTCTCCTCGCAGCTTGTCTTGAATTCAAGTGTTCCATCCTCATCAAATACAAGCTCAAGGATTCCGCCCACATCCTCCGTGTAGAGAACACACATAATCTTGAGTTCCTCGCGGATCGACTGCGGAAGCTGATTAAAATTCTCGTTTAAATAAAATTTCTTCTGGTATGCGTTGGACACGCAGAGCGTTACTTCGCCCGGGTTCTTCGCCTCATTAGACATAGCCGTAGATTCCTCTCACAGAGACCTCTCCGGACGACACGAGCTTGCGTGACTCCCATGTGTCGACGATCAGTTCTCCCTTTTTTGTAATTCCCATTGCCTTTCCCTCAAAAGGCTCCTTCGGATCCAGCACACGCACCTGTCGACCGCGGTTCACGAGCATGGTGTCATACTCTTTCTGCAGACCTTCCATGTCCTCAGTCTTTAGGTATTCGGCGTACACATCCTCGAATTCCTCGAGAAATGCCTCGATCAGCGATGCACGGTGAATATGCTGTCCACTCTCTAAGAAAAGCGAACTTGCCGTCTGCTTGATCTCTTCCGGAAATTCTTCATTGTGCACGTTGATGCCGATTCCGATCACAATATGGTTGATGTAATCAAACTGTGCACTCATCTCCGTTAAGATTCCGCACACTTTCTTCCCGTTCATCACGATATCGTTCGGCCACTTGATCATCGCCGGCACGCCGGTCACTCTGCGGATGGCACGTGTCGTTGCCATCGCCGCCACAAGGGTGAGCATCGATGCATTGTTCGGATTGATCTCCGGCTTTAACATCAATGTCATAAAGATGCCTGTTCCCGTCGGTGACTCCCACGAACGGCCTCTGCGCCCCTTGCCTGCGGTCTGCTGATCCGCAACGACTAAGGTTCCGCTCGGATGCCCATCCTCCGCAAGCTCCTTCGCCTTGGTATTCGTAGAATCAATACTGTCGTAATAATAGAGTTCGCATCCTGCCCATTCGGTCGAATGAATACTCTCTAATTCCGTAACATCCATGACATCCGGTGCGGACAGAAGATGATAGCCCTTATTCTGCACCGCTTCGATCTCGTATCCATTCTCTTTCAGCTGGTTGATTGCTTTCCACACTGCCGTCCTGGACACGCCAAATTTATTGCAAAGCTCCTGACCGGACACATAACTATCCGTCTCACGGAGCATCTTAAGTATTTCTGCTTTCATCGGCTTTTCCTGCTTAACATTTTCTTATCTCATTAAACAAACATCCTGCTTTGGGGCAAAATCTGCGAAATGAGTTCTCGTCCATTAGTCGGATAACGTTGCTTTCATGATTGCCTTAATCGAATGCATACGGTTCTCTGCCTCATCAAAGACTACGGAGCGCGGTCCCTCAAACACTTCGTCCGTCACTTCAAGCTCAGACAGACCGAATTTCTCATATACCTGCTTTCCAATTGTTGTCTTAAGATCATGGAACGCCGGTAAGCAATGCATAAAGATTGCAGTATCTTTTGCATTTTCAAATGCGGCTGCATTTACCTGATAAGGTTTCAGATCATTGATACGCTCGGTCCATACTTCGTCCGGCTCACCCATAGATACCCATACGTCCGTATAGATGACGTCTGCATCCTTGGTTGCTTCTGCTACATTGTCTGTCAATGTGATGCTTGCGCCTGTGCCGGATGCAACATCTACGCAGTAATCCACAAGCTTCTTATCCGGGAAGTATTTCGGATTGGTACATGCAACAAAATTCATACCAAGCTTCGCGCAGGTTACCATCAGGGAGTTACCCATGTTATAACGGGCATCGCCCATATATACAAACTTCACGCCCTTGAGATGTCCAAGATGCTCACGGATTGTCAGCATGTCTGCGATCATCTGTGTCGGATGGAATTCATTCGTCAAGCCATTCCAAACCGGAACACCTGCATATTTCGCAAGTTCTTCTACAATCTCCTGTCCGTATCCACGGTACTCGATTCCGTCAAACATTCTGCCGAGCACACGCGCGGTATCTGCGATGCTCTCTTTCTTCCCGATCTGTGATCCGCTCGGATCCAGATAAGTTACATGCATGCCAAGATCATGTGCCGCTACTTCAAAGGAACAGCGCGTTCTGGTACTCGTTTTCTCAAAGATCAATGCGATGTTCTTGCCAACCAGACTGTCATGCATAATTCCCTGATGCTTCTTCTCCTTAAGCTCAGCGGACAAATCGATCAGATAGTTGATCTCGTCCGGTGTATAATCCATTAACTTCAAAAAATTGCGTCCCTTTAATGTCATTGCGCTTCCTCCTCTTTTCGGAACATCAGCCCCTGTAAGATTTGCCTTTGGCAAATGGACTGACGCTACATGTCAAGCTTTCTACGAAATCTTGACACAGTTTACAATGAAGATATTTTACTCCATTTGTCAAGTGATTACAACTAAATCTGTGTTTTGTTTCTCAAGTTATCGTGATAATCGCCAAAGCCATATGCAAGCACGATCCTGACTTGTTTCTTCACATAATTCAAAAAAGAGAAAGCTGCCTTTACATGCGTGCATGTTAAAAACAGTTTTCCCTTTCTTATTGCATTTCAAATATTCACTTCATTTTAGTAGAACACGATCGGTCCGATCACTACACCCGCATGACCACTGGATGCAAGTTTAAAGCTCTTCGCTCCGCCTGTCGGATCGCTGCCGCTTAATGCTGCGCGAGCCGCCTGTCTTGCACTGGAGCTTACACCGCTTGCAAGTCTTGACTCAAGTCTTCCGGATGATGCCGGTCCGAACTGCCCCCTCTGATAGATGACATTGTAGATGGAACTTGGATAGCTTCCGCTGCGAACACGGTTTACTACAACAGCGCCTACCGCTGTCATACACTGCACACCCTGACCACCAGCCTCACACTGAACCAATGCTGCAAGAAGCGTCTCCTCGTCAGCCGATGCCGCAAGTGACGTATTCTGTGTTGTGGAGGTTGTGGTCGTCTGTCCGTTCGATGAAGACGAAGAACTTGAAGCCGTCTGTGCTGCCGCTGCTTTCTTCTCTTCTTCTGCCTTCTGTGCAGCAGCTTCTTCCTCAAGTGTTACCGCTTTACCGGTATCAAGAGAAAGTGTTACATAATCCGCACTCACATAACAGGTATCGGAATCTACCTTGATGGCTACCCATCCGTCCGTCTTGTTTGCTTTCTTGTTCACTTTAAACTTGTCTCCGGTAACAACCGTCTTAACAACACCTGCATCCTCGGCTGGTGATTTGCGGACACGAAGTCCATCGATCGTAACCTTCGCTACAGTATCGCAATGTTTCTTTGCATATGCATATGCTTCCTGACCAAATACGCAATATTCATTCTTTACGTATCCATTCACACTGCCGGATGCAATCTTCGTCCACTCGCCGCCCTGTTTCTTGATCAAAGCACGGTCTCCCTTGTAAAGCTTTCCGACAATATCAGAATCGGCATCCGCCTTGGCACGAACATAAAGGAAATCCTTTACATCTGCCATCAACTTATCCTGCCACTCCTGCTCCTCTGCGCTAAGAGTTGTTTCTGTCGCATCTGCCGCTTCAACATCAACTGTCTCTACATCAACATCGGCCTCACCTTCTGCCTGTCCCTCAGCGGAAACATCTTCTGCAGATGCTGCAACCATGTTTGATGCTTCCTTCTCAACAGAAATCAGGCTATCAAGATAATCCGCAGACTCAACCTCATATTCATTCATTGCTACAGCAAAACCTGCAAGACCATTTTCCTCTAATTGTGTATTCTCTGCTGTCTGCGTATCGCTTACAGCATATACTCCGTTACTAGTAACTGCTGTGATCACCATTGCCAATGCCAGTGCAAGAACTGTGGCACTCTCGATCACTCTCTTACTTATTTGCATTATGAACCTCCGTATCGTATTGTGCGCAACGCTTTGTGTTACTATCCTATGCAGTAAGTATTACACTTATGTTGCGTTTTTAAACACTTTATTTCAAATGTTACAAGTTTGTTACGTGAGGTATTGTAGCATACAGATATGCATTTGTCAAATTTTTGGCAAAATATGGGGTACGTGCTCCACTTCCCCGTTTATTTCGAGTCAAATTTGGGAGTGTCTCACACGGTCATTAAAATATGCGAAATAAGATGTTACATTTTTCATCTCTTTATGTAATTTTTCTTTATGGCAACAGCTTCTCTTACGGAAAAATTTCCTGCAAAACCGTTGATATTATCCGGTTTTCTTCCTCGTCGCGCTTTGCTCTTACGGTTGCGTCAGTATCCGATTCCGGAGTCTCATCCTCATCATTTTCCAACACATAATCCAGGTAATTTTTTACCTGTTCACAAGTCTTGTCCATCTCCTTTTTCATCCTTCGGACACGCATCGCTGTCACAAGTAGAATTACCAGCATAAGAACCTGCCCAAAAGCAAATCCCATCGTCACAAGCAAGTTCTGATATTCCACCATCCAAAGCCATATTTCTCTCATAAATTCTGCCATCCTTTCATATGATATAAAGGTTACTTTCAACCATCTTTCTTCTATATTATAGTAAAACCTGACAGGCTTCGGAATATCCTTTCGGTCGCAAGTTTCGACAAGCTTCACGCTGTCTTTCATTCACGCACATATAACTGTTTATGTACTACATTCTGCGGACACGGCTTGACATTTACACGCGAAAGTATAATATGGGTAGAGAGTCGCACAAATCACGTCTGCATTTTTCACACAGACTTATGTTTATCCGGTGCGCTTTCACAAAAATTATTTTGATAACACAAAACAAACGGAGGATATCGATCCCATGGGAAAAAGCAAAAAAATCGTGATGACCGGAGGCGGTACTGCTGGTCACGTAACACCTAATATTGCATTAATGCCAGCATTACAACAGGCCGGTTATGAAATTACATACATCGGTTCCTACAACGGAATGGAAAAAGAACTGATCGAAGCGCAGAACATTCCATACATCGGAATCTCTTCCGGTAAGCTTCGACGCTACTTTGACTGGAAAAACTTTTCGGACCCATTCAAGGTATTAAAAGGATATGGTCAGGCAATTTCTTTATTAAAGAAGATCAAACCGGATGTCGTATTTTCCAAAGGTGGATTTGTTTCTGTACCGGTTGTTCTCGCCGCTAAACATTGCCATATTCCGGCAATCATTCATGAATCAGACATTACACCGGGTCTTGCCAACCGCATCGCAATCCGAGGTGCCAAGAAAGTCTGCTGCAATTTCCCGGAAACCATGAAATATCTGCCTTCCGACAAGGCAATCCTGACAGGATCTCCGATCCGCCGCGAGCTTTTCTCCGGCGCTGCCGATGCCGCTGTCCGTTACTGCGGATTCCCGGATCGCAATAAGCCGGTGCTTCTTATCGTCGGAGGCAGCTCAGGTTCCAAAGTAATCAACGATGCTGTACGCAAGGTTCTTCCAGAATTATTGGAGAAATTCTACATCATTCATTTATGCGGCAAGGGAAATCTTGATGAACATTTGAAGGGACTGATTGGCTATGCACAGTTTGAATACGCCAGTGCAGAACTGACAGATATGTTTGCGCTTGCAGATATGGCGATCTCCCGTGCCGGAGCAAATGCAATCTGCGAGTTACTCGCACTGCACAAGCCGAATATTCTGATTCCGCTCTCTGCTGCTGCAAGCCGTGGCGATCAGATTTTAAATGCAAAATCCTTCGAAAAACAGGGATTCTCCTATGTCCTTGAAGAAGAGCAGCTGACGGAACAGACGCTTCTTTCTGCAGTGGATGAAGTATTCAATAATCGTGACAAATATGTGAAAGCTATGGCCGAAAGCGGTCAGATGGACTCGATTGGAACAATTGTAAAACTGATCGAGAGTCAGACAAAATAAAGCAGATGTATAAGTTGGGGAATGCATTTTTCGCATTCCCCTTTCTTGTCTACATTTTCATCTTATCGCAAATTTCTTTGAACTCATCATCAGAAAGTGTCAAATGTGTGTGCTCTGGAAGTGCCGGATCCGATGCATATCTTGGGATCAGATGCATATGGAAATGGAAAACGCTCTGTCCTGCAACCTCTCCATTATTCTGAACCAGATTATATCCATCACATCCAAGAACTTCTGTCTCATGCGCGATCACTTTCTTGGCGAGTTTCGCTGCTTTACCAAGAATTTCTTCATCAATCTCATAAATGTTTGCATAATGCTGCTTTGGCAGAATTAAGGCATGTCCCTTCGACTCTGGTGCTGCATCCAGAATCACTCGGAAATCCTCGTCCTCAAATACTGTATTCGTTGGGATATCTCCATTTGCCAGTTTACAGAAAATACAATTGTCGTCTCTCATTTTATCTTACCTCCTTAAAATACAAATACCTGATCCAGCATGCGAAGTGTTTTAAAATTACCTTTTGCCGTCATCTCTCCAGTCATAAATGCCCGTTGAAACGTCATGCGACCATCTATAATGGACTGCATTACTTCATTGCTCATCTTTGCAACCACATCCGCGTCCTCTTCCGTTCCGGAATGGATCTCCAGATTCTTATGATCTACCGATACATACAATGGCTTACGGGTTCCTTCTATAATAAATGAATAAGTTGCCTGGAAATCATCCACTGGAATAAAATGACTTTTCAACTCTTTCGCAAACGGAATTTCATCCTGACTTTGTGCCTGTCCAAGCATATCCTTGAACATAGAGGCTAATTCCTCAATATCCTCTTTCTGCTGCTTTACATATGTATCATCTGATACATACTTGGAAAGCTGCTCACTCTCCTGTGGTGTCAGATTCAGTTGCTGCGTGCGAAGCACACTGCGTTTGACCGCCTGATTACTTGTCGGAAGACTCTTGATCTTCTGCGAAATTGTGCGATACAGATTTTCCGCCTTCTTCTCAATGATCAGATTGTATTCCTGGCTCATCTGAAATGTTGCAAGATCTTCCACGTATCCACATAATCCTGCGCATGGCGGACCTCCTAAGATTTCCCATGCATTGGACAGCGTCAGTTCTCCTTCTCTCTCCCCGTATGTCGTTGACATCACGATTGGCTGCATATAGGTTGTACTGATCTTCTCCTTATCACCGTACAGCCAGCAGGCATCCAGAAACTGCTGCATATATCCACCAATTCCAAGCCATTCCACAGTCGTTGCAAGAATAATTCCGTCTGCATCTTTAAAGGTCTGTGGCAATGTCGCAATCTCATTCTTATGTTCATATATATTGTAACGCTCAATGGATACACGAAGTTCGCGCAACACATCCTCAATCCGGCTTAATACATAAAGTGTCGGATCATCCAGCAGGCCTCTTCCGCCATAGTATATATTGATCTTCATCTGTCATTCTCCTTACCCATCAACTACTAATTAGTATAGGGATTTTCATCCTCAAAATCAACATATTTAGTCTTTTCCCCAGAGTTTATCTTCTTTCGATAAAGAAGGATTCCCATCAGAAATCCCATGATCAGACCTCCGATATGTCCCCAGTTATCAACGCCTCCGCTGCTGATTCCATAATAGAGACTGATCACGATCATAAACAGAAGGCCTTTGCCGGTCAATGTCTCATATCTTCCCTTATGTAATATCACAATCCAAAGCAACGCTCCAATAATGCCAAAGATTGCGCCGGACGCCCCTGCTGCAACCGCATAATCCCCACTGTGCAGCATCTGTAAATAGGACAATGTGCTTCCTCCGATTCCCGCAATCAGATATAAAAGCAGATACTTTACATGCCCGAGTGCCCCCTCAAGAATAATTCCGGCACAAATCAAGATCAGCATATTATTCAATATATGATCAAATCCAAAATGCATAAAGGTGGCTGTCAGGAGTCTCCAATATTCACCTTTTCCCTGAATATACGGTGGCCATACCGCACCCACACTTGCCATAAACTCCGAACTCTCAGTATCTCCCATAATCTCAAGAATCAAAAACACAATACAATTAATCGCCACTAATATATATGTAATGTATGCCTCATTTACCCATTTCTTTTTCATAAGAGTCACCGCCCTTCTTAGGCGATATTATAGCATAGTTTCCTAACAGAATCGATATCGAATATCTGCGAACTGAACAATATCATTATATGCCAGCTTTCTCTGTTCCTTGTATACAAGAAGCTCCTCATTGACAAATGTACCATTTGTTGAATTTAAATCTTCTATATAAAAACCGTCCTCTTCTTTATGAATTCGCGCATGAAACTGACTGATTGTTTCCCGAGTAATGCTAATATCTGCTTCTTTTCCATATCCGATCCGAATGGAGTCATCTTTAAGCATAATATCTGCAAATCCTTCATTCCCCATATAGCGCAGTTCACCTCTCGGTTGTCCGTTAAAACTGGTCAGGCACACGGTCGGATGAATCTCCGGTACTGGTTCCGGCTCCATCTCTTCTTCAAGGTCTGGATAAACAACCTCCGATTCGCGTTTCTTACTACGCTTTTCTTCCACAAGCTTTGTATTATTAATACTCTGCGTATGCTCCGATTCCTGCAGAATTCCCCACGCAACAAGTTTTGCTTTCATTGCCTGCCAAACACTTGTGCCATTTTGCGTTTTATGCACACAATCGGTTCTGATTCCTTTTTTAAAATCTTTTTTCGCTTTTTGAGCTCCTTGATTTTTTATGGTCTTTTCATGTATTTCCGACAAACGCAGCTCTGCATCCTCATATCGATCTACCTTACCTTTCAAATTTGCAGGGTTATTTTTTCCCATCGATTGTTTTCCGTTCTCGCTCACAAACGAACGATTCCATTCCTCATCCTGCTTTAATCCACTCTTCTCGCGAAAAAGCAGGCTTCGAATATCCGTAATCTGATAACCTTCATCTAAAGTATGTTCATAGATCTGGTACACTGCACGAACAGCTTCCGCATCCTTATGATCAACTTTCTTCATCAGATATTCCATCAGCATCTGAAATTCCTGCTCAACCTTCTGCGTTCCTCCCGGATATATCGTAAAAACAAATTCCCGACTCGCATTGTTCACAAACACAAGCTCCGGATCAAGCATCAGACAATCTGTGCGTATTAAGCTCCATTCCATACGTTCCAATAAGCTACAGACACTGATAATCAATTGCTCTACAAATTCCATGCGTATTTCTTTCACTCTACAATAGGTATCCAAGGACTGCTTTCCAGAAATGTTATACCAATACTGTCCTCCGCCATTCACATAAGCCTTCTCAACAGGCAAAATGCCCGGCAATTTTCGACGTAGCAGAAAGCGCTCATCCACACCAGCCTCTACTGGTGCCGCAATCCTCATAAAGCAGCCTGTTACATTTCTCTCATATACAATTTCCCGATTAATCATCACCTATCTCCTTTAAAGTCTGATACCGATAGAATTCCTTTACTTCCCACATAGCACAAACCTTCTCTTGCTCCTTCTGTAACCGAATTTCTTCATAACAACCGATTCCCATGCGCATTGCAATTACCATAGCACCGATCAGGATAGGTACCATAAACGATGCTTCTACTGTATAACTTGCCTTCTGGCGCCCTGTCAGCCATTGAACCAGGTAATTTCGCATCATATTATGCATTTTCTTCCCGCATTCATCGTAATCTTTATTCATGTTCCTCCCTGCCGGATGCCTAAAATCCTAAACGATTTTCTTCACACGCTTAAACACAAAACAGCCATACCATCCGTCCCAGAAACACAAATGGAATGAATGGCAATTCATATTTTTTTGATTTCTTTGCTACTGTCATTAAAAAAAGTGAAACAATTCCGACCAATATCAATGCAAACATACACACATTGATCAACTCTGTTACATTACAATACAAGCCCATAATGAAAATCAGGAATGCGTCCCCAAAACCGATCTGTTCCCCTGTAACCCATGCCACCAAAAAGCATACGATACCAGGCACTAACCGAAACAGGTACTGTGTCCCATCGATATCTCCTGCCACGATTGCGATCACAATTCCCGCCATCCCCAATCCTATCAGCCATATCCTGCGAATTTCTTTCCTTCGAATATCTTCTATACTCATAATAGTTAACCCGACAACTAATACAATCTCTTTTATAATCATCCACATTTCGAACATGGACCTTTACCCCCTACTTCCGATATCGGAATCAGATACACCGTTCTCTTCAATCCACTGCACGAGAGACTCGTATGATACACTTCTCCATAATCCGTAATATACACCTGCCCTTTCTTTTTATTTTTTGCCGCGCATTGGCTACACGCATAGTATTTATGTTCGTTTTTATTCCGCAAAGCACCAATTTCTACATATTCTACTGCCCGGATAGACAAATCCAAATATCGACAATTTCGACTGCGATGATACACGGTTCCATGCTCTGTCACATACACATAATCCGTTTCCGTCCACGCTTCACGATCCCCCGTCCACTTGCGATTCACACTACTTTGTGTCATATGCACACCTTTTATTTTAAAAATAGTGATCGGAAGCTTAATATAGTAATCTGCTCTAAGCGTAATCTCTGGTCCTTTGAAATCTGATAAAAGAAGGGATACTCCACCAGAACTCTCTGATACATAATGTCTATATTCTTTATGCTGCTGCAATTCTTTACGGAATTGCATTTCAGCAGACGCAAAAAGTGCCGCAGACGAATCCCCTATACTTGCCTGTGCTGCGGTCTGCCGACTTGCATATACTAAAGCTTCCTGTACTTGCGTCTGAACTTGAAGAACACGAAAGAAAAACAGTATGGAAACCATAAAAGCCGTGACAAGCGGCAACACCACCGCCATCTCTAGTGTATATGAGCCCTTACTACGGATGTGCAAAAATGCCTTTTTGCAACAGTTTGCTTTTCGATACTTCGGGAGAGATTTGTTTTGGTTGAAATAAATTAACCGACTGCAAAAAGACATTTTCACACATCCTCCTTTCCTCTAAAATAACTGTAATGTGCACATTCAATGAGCCGATATACATCCTTGGCATCCGTTACCATAGGGACAAACATCATAAAAATCGGCTTCCACTCATAAGTTTCCTGTATCTCCATCTCACAGACAGCATGATCCATTCGAAATGATTGATACCCCTCTATTGTACGAACCGTTGCCTCTTCCACGTCCATTGCTCGCATTGCCATAGTTTTTCCACTCTCAAATAATAACAAAGAGGTAATATACTGTTTATAGTCCAATCCTCCTGCATCACATGACTTCGCCTTACTCCATCCAGATAGTAACGTAGGGAAATTGTCAATCGTTGATGTCCAGGTTGCCTCACTTTTAATTAAAGATATTTTGTCCCCATCCAACAATGCCCGAATATCCAACACACTTTCCACATAAGCCCATGCTGCCAATATTCCATATTTCACTGCCTCAATAATAGCAGGATTCACAGAAGCTCCTGCCATCGCAATAGCTAGAGCTTCTGCCTCCGCCAGCTTGTCCGGCATCGACACAATACTTGCCATATTCAGACCTTCCCGAATCAGCAGTAAACGATCTACCGTCACACGTAGATTGTCCACATCATTGTCCTTTCCACCAACCAAATACTCCATCTCATATTGCAACGCATGGTTTGAAAGCGATTCCGTATAGGATGACATATAATTACATATATATTGTGTGAAAAGAGTTTTATCGTACCAGTCTTCTTCCTTTGGAATGGCTGCATTTCCCTGTGCAAGTGTCCTTTTTGAAACACACATCTCAGATTGAATCACCGCCCCGGACAAATGTGCCTTCTCCGGTAAAACCATTCCCAGAATTCCTTTTTTCTGTGCCTCTGTCACCGTTGTAAGTGGATTGTCTTCTTGTGATTTTTTACTACCGGAGCTATCTTCTTGATAAACTTTTTTTGTCTGTTCACTTGTTGCAGCCTGCACCCTAATCCTTTGACCTGCACCTTTAAAATTCCGTCGCTGCACACTTTGTTCTGATGGTTTCGTTCCCTCACTTTTTGCTTCTTCTAACGCATCTAATGCGCCACTAATCTTATCGCTTCCATCACCATATTGATCCTGCGATTCCTTTATACTCTCATAATTATTATAAATACCTTTGGCCAACTCATATGCCAAATTTTCCTTCATATAAGCACTGACCGCCTGCTCAAATACAGTCCCCCTACCATCCGTCATAAGAAGATACGAACAGATATCAACGTCATTCACATTCGCCCGAAGCAGATTCGTTCCCTCTGAGAGTAAATCTTTTTCTCTTAATCCTCCTAGATTAGCAAGAGAGAGTTTCCGCATCTGAGCCGCCCGATTATTAAACGATAACTCGCCATTCATATTGTCAGTTGTCATTCCAAGAATATGATATTCTTCCCATAGCGGACTGCAATAATCTGCAAATACCGATTCAAGTACAGATTCCGTATTCATTTGACTTGCTTTATGAAGTTCCAACCATCTGGCACCTTCAATTAATGTAAACAACAGTTGAGCAACCAACATTATAGAAAGCGCAGCAAAAACGGTGATACTTCCACGATATCTTCTCTGCTTCACTTCTTACAATCATACCTTTCCAGATTCACTCTGAATCTTGTCAAATATATCGTTCACAGTAGATGTCAAGCGGTTCTTAAAAATCAAAACAAGTGCAATCAGTACCACCACGATCAATACCATTTCCACAACTCCAACACCATCTTCATCCAGCAAAAAGTTTTTAAATCCTAACATAATTTTTCCTCCTTATATTGCAAATGACTGCATTGCCGGAACCATAATAATTGCAATCACAATTCCAAGCATCATGATCAGCGGAAGCAGCATCTTCGTTCCAGCCTCTTCTCCCAGTTTTCTTGCAAGCGCCTTGCGCTCCTCCAAAGCAACTGTAGCTTCCTGCCCTAATAACTCACAAATTCCCCGGCTTCCGGTTCTCAAATTCTGAATCAGTATACGAATCAACCGGTTATAACAGTTCAATCCGATTCTCTCGCCAAATTTCTGATATGCGAGGCGTTCACTTTCCCCATCCTCGATCTCATGATTTGTTATTAGCAGTTCTTCATACAGATACCTTTCCTTTGTCTGATTTTTCTGCCTCTTATCAAAGTATCTCGCGGAAATTCGATTCAATGATTGTTTCAATGACATCCCGGATCCCAGTAAAATCAATAATTTATTGACAAATTCAGCATAATCCAGGTGCATCTGGTCCTGCCTCTCCTTCTCCTTTGTCTTCTTCTTTTCCTGTTCCACAAAATAAAGCAAAACCGCAATAACAATTTCAAAGAACAACACTTTAACCAAAAGATGCTGCTTAGGTTCCTCCCACTTAAGCGAGACCCCATCCACCTTTTGTGGCAATTGAAAATAAGTCTCTCCCTGTCTGTTTCCCTCCGCAGTAACCGCACTCTCAATATCATTCAAAAGTTGCTCCTCTTTGGTAAACTCCGGTGGCACTATCATAAAAGAAAAAACATATTCCTGCTCATACGCTCCGCAAGTAAGTAATACTGTTGCCTGCACGATCGCATTATCCTTCAAATTATTTTCACGAAGCTTTCCATCGATATCGATGTATTGATAACTGTCGAAAGTCCATTCCGCCGAAACCATACGATCTACATATCGGTTTTCCATTCTCACCGCATGGCTGACATGCTCCGCACAATCTCCCTGCTCAAAGAATCTCTCATCAATCTCCTGCCTCGCCTTTTCAAAATATTGCTCCGCCTCCGCTTGTGTAACAACCTGTGCCGGAATCTCAACTTTGTAATGATATCCATCAAAAAAATCCTCTGCCTCCAGTTGTAATTCCAGACTCTGTCCTCGCTCACCGGGACTCGCACGGATTACCCGATTGTTTTCATCTACGCTGTGCTCTGTCGCTTCCACGTATACCGCCAATACTATGAACAACACACAGATGATCCCAATTTGAACAAGCTTTTTCTTGTTTTGTAACATTCTCCTCTTCCTTTCACATCTGAATATCCAATATCTTATCAGCTAAAAGTATCGTCACTCCATACGTGCCAAGGCATCCGGTCATAAAACATATTCCGAATAAATTCCCATATAAAGGTGATAGAAAATCTCCAGATGTAAGCTTCAAATACGCTAATATGAATATAGGAATCACATTCATAACACGTTGTTCCAATTTTCGGGATGCTATAAGCACCTGAATCTCTCGCTCCGTGTCATGACGCGCCCGCATATGTTCCGATGTCTCCTCAATAATGGCTGCAAAATTGCCCCCACTTCTTTTCGCAAATGCAAACACTTCCGCAAAACTCATAATATCTGCATTACCTGACCGGTCAGCAAATTGATCCAACAATTTTTCAATCGGTATATTCAACGCTACCGCTCTGTTAATCTCCACAAGTTCCCGCAGCAGAATAGCATCCTTTCCATATAGATTTTCAACCTCACGGGCTGCTTCTCTCCATGCATTCTCCATCGAATAACCAGCAAGAAGCGAAGCACTTACCGTGCGAAGCGCATCCAAAAACTGTGTTGCAATCTGCTCCTGCCGCACAGCCTGTCTCTCCCTGATTGTTCTCTTTCGTATTAAAATATAAAGAATCGGTGTCAGGATAAGTCCCATCCAATGCTGATAAAATAAATAGGCAATCGCAACGGAAAATCCTGCTGCTTTTGCAAGGCAGACTACTTTCTCCTGCATACACAAGCGATAAAATCTGTAATCCATTCTGCCTGTCTCTCCTTTCTATCTTCCTGGAATAGCCGATACTGGCAGCCTTACATCATCCTGCATATGCACCCGATCATCTACACAATATTGTTTTCCCGCCATCTTGAGTTTTCCTATATGCTTCAGACTGCCAACACTACATAACTTCCAATCACCCTCACATTCCTTTAACTGATAAAGTGGTGAAAGCATAATCTCTCCATCGCAGATACCATCCAGCTCCACAATCTCAAGAACGCGTCTGCTTTTATCCGGAAGCCTTCCAAGATGCACAATTACGTCAATCCCTGACGCAATCTGCTGCCGGATCGCACTAAGAGGCAAATCCATTCCCATCAGTACCATCATTTCCAGTCTTCCCAATATGTCTCTGCTGGAATTGCCATGCGCTGTACTGAGTCCGCCATCATGCCCGGTATTCAAAGCCTGAAGCATATCAAAAGCTTCAGCCCCACGACACTCGCCAACCACGATCCGGTCACGTCGCATGATGAAAAATAGAAAAAGAATAGCCCCGGGATATTCCCGGGGCGCCTTTGTTCTGTTCGCCTAAGATTCAATCTTGGCGTCATTAAATCCCGCCTTTTTGATCGCGTCTAAGTTCGCTTTAGCGATCTGCTCGGTATCGTATGTACCAAACAGTAATACGAACTCGTTGCCCTCTACACAAAGTCCGGTGTTTTTAAAACCTTTCTTGTGTACCTCTCTGATAGCCTTGTTTGCCTCTGCTTTGTCCTTGTAGGCTTTCCCTACAACTTTGTACACCTCCGGCTTTTTAGCCTCTGTATTGACCTCCTGCGTTGTCTCTGTTGTGTTCTCTCTTTTTGCTGCCATTGCCTAGTCCTCCTATTTCTTTAAATATTTGCTTGATACATAACCGGTAATTCCGTTCGCGGCCACTAAATACCACTTTACGCCGTCTTTTGCGTTGTAATATCCGTAGCACGCTACCTTTGTTCCTTTTTTCAGATTCCCAAGGGTTGTTTTATCTTTTCCGACTCCGGATCTGATGTTAATGGTGTCTGCGGTTACCGTGTATGTTCCTGCTAACTTCTTGTCGAAATTCTTTGCGCTTTCAACCTTAGTTGCCTTGCTTGGTGTCTGCGGTTCTGCGTCATATTTTGGATAGCCGAAAATAACTTTTCCTTTATAATCCGCAATCTTGTATTTCTTCGCCTTTACTCCTCCTCCATTAGATACCACCGTAGATGCTCCGGACGTGTTACCCTCCATCGTATAGAAATACGTGCTATCTACTTTTGTTACTAATCCGGTATGGTGGCAACCGCTAACCTTTCCGTTTCTTGTAAAGAATACCTGCGATCCGTATTTTGGTGTTGTTCCTAATGCTCCGTGTTTTTCGTACATACTTGCGCTCGCTACGGTGTAGTCGTCGAAATTTCCGCGCAAAAGGCTTTTCGCCGTCGCTACTCCGTATGCCTTATAAAAGCACCAATCTACGAACGCGTCGCACCAATACGCCGGAAAATCCATAACTGTCGGATAGATCTTGTGCATATCTCTGCCGTACTTTGTGTAATTGTCTTTCCCTGCGCCGTCTGTCTTTTTATCTAAGACTTTCGGATCTTTCTTGTATGCCGCGGCTGATTTCTCTAAATAGCCCTCCTCTGCTTTCGCAATCTTAATTACCTTGCTTGCATAATTTCCCATTGTTTCTGCCTCCATTTGTAAAATAAAAAGCAGGGCTTAACCCTGCTTTTCTGTGTAGTGGTTGCAACGCTCTTTGATGCTGCATTTGTCGCAATTTTGGTTTTTACATACAATATCATTGATCTTGTGGTCTAATTTGTCGTCCGCGATTTTAAGGATCTTTACTAGCCAAATCGGTACTTTTCCTGGCATGATAACGTATAGATTTTCTAAAATACTTGTTAACTCGTTGATAAGCAGCACTGCCACGGTGTACCAACCGATATAAATACTAAATCCAAGATCAAATCCGATCTGTACGCCTAACTCTTTAATTCCGTAACCTACCATAAATGCTACGCCGATAAGTACGAAATACATTGCTTTTTTGATGATCCCTTGCAACCCGGTCTTGCTATTCCACTCTTTCAAGAAAAACGCGGCTTTGATCCAACCGGTTAAGTAATCAATTACAACCGCTATCATAAATAATAAAAGCAGCGTTGGTACTCTGTTAAAAAGTGCCGCCGCTGCCGTAATTACTACTGATAACGCCGCCTGTGCTCCGTCTGTGTTTTTAATAATGTTCATTTTATCCCTCCTCTAATGCCTTGTTTACCATTTCTTTAAGGTTTGAAATATCCGGTACATCGTCTTTTGTGTATTTTCCGGCGTTAATAAGTCTTACCCATGTTTGTACTAATTGGCTTTTTGTTGTAAACATTTCCTATCCCTCCTTTCCTGCCGCCGCAATAAGCAACATCATTTCGGCCAACGCCTCGTCTGTCTGCTCCTGCTTTTTCTGCATGAGTAATAACAACTCTGCGGTTGTCTCGTCTGTCTGCTCCTGCTTTTTCTTCTCTGTTGGTTTTACGTCTCGCATTTTAACACACCCCCTGGCATATAGCGTTAATTTCAATCGCGCCGGTTTCTTCCCCGGCTTCAATCGTTACTTTCGTTGCAACCGCCCATTTATCCGCGGTTTTCTCTTTGTTTGTGAATGCGTGCAATCCATTCGTCGGCGTATATGTCTCCCATGTCGGGGCGTCGTCGTTTGCATTGTTGCATACCTCTATTGTTTGTGCCGCCTCTCCCCGCGTTTCTTTTAATGCAACCGCGATCTTTTCCGGCATTGTGTCATAGTTGTACGGTAGTGTTTCGATCTGTAATACGGTTCCTACTGACGCCGTTATGGTTGCGCTCGTTGCTGATGTTCCGGATCCGCTATCTGTTGCAATCGCTCTTATGTAGATTTTCCCGGTTGCCGTTGTTTTGTAACGTGTTCTCATGTTTGCGCCCGCGTCTGCGTTTGTGATGTTTTCCACCGTCTGCCATTCTCCAGCGTTTTCTTTTTCCATTGTTGTAAATGTTTGTTTTGTCGAAAAATCCGCATTTTCCGAAACTTCAATTTTAATTTTCTGCGTGTCTCCGTCCGGATCCGCTGCAGGCGTGTAGTAGATATATCCGTTTTTTTCGACTCTTAAATTCTGCACCGGTCGCATGATTGTTGGCGCGTTTGGTGCGGAATTTGTCTTTGTAAACGTGTATGTTTCCGTTGTGCTCTCCGCGTTACTATCCGCGGCCGTGATCGTGATTGTGTGCGCAGCTTTTGTTAATTCCTGCCAATGGCTCGACAAATCTAGCGTATATGATCCCGACGCCTTACCGGTCTTTTTATCTATTTCCGTTCCGTCCAACTTTACCGATACAGTAAAATTATCGCCGTCCTCGTCTGCTACCGTATATGCAATGCTGAATGCTCCGGCCTTATTGCCGTACCCGGTACTTTTTGGCGTAATGGACGGCGCAGCGTTCAGAACTTCAAGGACGGGGCGCCAACCAATGCCCGTGAACGCGCCCGTAGCGCTGTGGTAACGGTAGTCGCGCGCGGAGTTGTAGCCGCGAACCGACCGGTTGGACGCGTTGTCGTAATACGTTTCTTGACACCAAGTATACATATTTTGCCAATGCGTAATATCGTTGCTTTCTCCTACTGCATCTATTAAATTATCCCATTCATTGTTGCTGCCTGCTCCGTTTGTTCCCGACGCTCCGGTAGATCCGGTTAGCGATCTAAGTTTATATTTCTTTCCGTCTATAGTTACCTCTTTACCAAATATCAGCCTTGCGGAATTTAAGTTGTTCCACGAAACCGATACAACTAAACAACGGTCACATATCAATAGCTTTGTTCCGTCCTTTTTTGTTAATTCAATCCACTGTAGCGCTTTCCCGCTTTCCGTGTTCTCAATCGAAATCGCCGTGCCGTTATACGATACGCAGTTACCACCGCTTACCGGGTTGCTTGGCTTTGCGTATGTTGTTCCGTTAACTTTTAGCGTTCCGAACGTGTGTATTGTTCCGTTTGCCATTCTTATTGCCTCCTTTTTTCTTTCTATTTATTTTTCTTCCAAATTTTTGTTTTGGATCCTCAAATTTAATGTATGGGTATGGTTCAAATATCTTTTTGCATAAATTATAGGCATTAGCAAAGCGGGCGTGCCCTAACCATGAGGCTACGGCGTTTTGTACTTCTTGTGTCGTTTTCTCTCCTGCTTTGTACTGCCTATCTAATTCTTTCATTCTTCTTTTCATTGCTTGTATGGTTCGTTTCTGCAATGATATATGCGTTGTTTTGATTATATACCCTAGTGCCTTTACTCCCTGCTTGTATGGAAATATTTTTGTTTTTTCGTTTAATTCCAAATTAAGGCGCTCGTTTACAAATTGTGTGATTTTCTCTAATTTCTCTTGTGCCTCCTCTTTCGTCGGTACAACTATAATAATATCGTCCATAAATCTAACGTACCATTTTAAGCCTAAATATCTTTTACAATATTGGTCTATTTCGTTTCCTATAATGTTCGCGAAATCCTGGCTCGTTACATTTCCTAGCGGTATTCCTTTTCCGTTCGGTTCCGGGCTGCTATCTACCATTGTATCTAGTAGATCTAAGTATTCTTTTTCGTATTCCGGTATTTTCTTTCTGTACGTCCGTTTTAATGTGTCTCTGTCGATATTGTAGAAATACTTTCGTATATCCGCTTTTATGATCCATGCGTCGCCGTGCTGCCATACGCATTGCCGCATATTGTGTTGTATCTTTTGTACTGCGTCGTGTGTTCCTTTTCCGACAAAACAAGCGTATGTGTCGGTAATAAAAACCGGGTTGTATACCTCTTGCAATGATTCGTGCGTTGAAAATTGCACTATCTTGTCTCTTAGTAACGGCGCGTGTACTATTCTTTCTTTTGGTTCATGCACTATTATTTTGTTGTACTTTCCGGGCTTGTACGTGTGATTTTCTAATTGCTTTTGTAAATCATCAAGTTTTCTTTCCCGGCTCATTTCAAAAATGATCGCAGCTTTTCTATATTTCCTCATTCCCTGCTGCGTTCTCTTGTAGCTTTTCTCTAGTCTCTCTGTTTCTATTGTCCTTGTATATAAATTCGACACGCGGGCGGCTCCTTTCTGCTCGGCTGCGCGCCATTGTTCATTGGGCTTTGCGCTAATGCGGTGGGGTAAGGCTCCCCTTGAAATGTTAAAGGACTTGTCGCGGAATCCGTAAACGCCGCGATCATAAAATCTTTTCAAGTGCGGGGCGCCAACCAATGTTCGTGTTCGTGTTCGTTGCGTTGTTGTAATTGTAGTTGCGCGCGGAGTTGTAGCCGCGAATCGACCGGTTGGACGCTCATATAGCCCTATCCCAATGGTGCTTATAGTGTTTTCATTAAACCGCCGTTAATTTTTCCTAATTCTGCTATTTTATCCTGCCATAATTTCGCCCTACCTTTTGAAATGTACTTTTGTTCCTTTGAAATCGAAAACAAAACTAGCAATAGTTGTAATTCTGCATCTATCGCTTTTAAGTAACTCATTTTATCTTTTTTCGGGTGGTTGCAGAAAAATTGTGCATTTCTTAACGTTCTATAGAATGATTGCTTTATCTCTTGGCATATACAAAATTTTTCCGCATTTGGAAAATTCTTTAATGCCGGGTAAACTTCTGAATTTAAAAACACTTTTGTTTTCTCGCTTAAAAGTAACTTTTCCATTATACATACGCTTTCCCTTTTGCATATTTCCCTTTTGTGATCTTTACACTATCGCTGCTTGTAATTGTGTCAATGCACACGTTTGTTAACTCGTTGCTATCTGTCAGATCTTTTAATTCTAATTGAAAAGCTAACATTGCTATATCGTGTGTGTTATTTACGCCAACTGCTGCCGCGCTTTCTATGTTCTTCTGCGCGTCTTGTAATCCCTCGTATGTCTCTTTTGCGTTGTTCTCCCATCGGTTGGCGTCGCCCGGTTCTACGGTGTCGTCCAATTTCCAATCTGTCTTAAATTTCATTTCGCCGCCTCCTCTATTGTAAATTCTTGTGTTACCTCTATATCGACGTCTATATTTAAGTCCGTGTTAAGTGTCGCCACTTCCTCGTTATCTTCCGTTCTAAAGGATATTTTCTTAATATTCTTTACGTCTGCCGCTCGTATGTGATAGTTCACAATTACGCTATTCTCTTTTTGTGTTACTTCAAACTCCGATAACTCCAACTCGTCGTTTACAAGCACTTTTTTTATATCGCTTTTGATTGTGTCTTTTACGTCTGAATACATTTTAGGTTGCAGGTTCACTTTATCCCCTCCTAACTTTGTTTTTTCTCCTCTCGATCCGAAATTAAGATGCCCCAACTTCCATTTGCCAAGCGTGTAATTGTAGTACATTTTTTCGTACAGTACGCTTTTTAATATGGTTGTTTTATCAAGCGTTGATAATCTTTCTTTTATGTAAACATTTAGTGGCGCTATTTCGTCCAATGCCTTATAGATGATTGCAATGTCCGTCGTCTCGTCCTTTAGTGTTATTGTCGCCTCGTCCTTGTTGTAATCACACTCCAACTCTATGTTTACGGTATAGTTGTATAGGATCGTTAATACTTCTGATAGGCTTATATTCCGTTTGATGTTCCGGATCAGAATATTAACGCGCCTTTGATCCAATGTTTCGTCCTCTCCTGGTGCGATTCCGTAAATCTTTTCAAAGCGCGTTATGCCTTTTTCGTCTGCTTTGCTTACAAAAACTCGGCAAAGAATGTTTTCTATTTCTTCTTTTGCCTCGTCAAAAAATGGTTGCTCTGCCGTACAAATTGCCTGCATTTCTCTTATTTTTTTAACGATAGGCGGTAAATAGTCAATTAACATTTTCTATCGCTCCTCTCGTCGGTATTGCGTATTGTCCTAGCGTTATGTTGTCGTCTGATCCGTTTAATAACAGTTCCTGCACGTCCACAACTCCGGTTACCGCTCCCATTCTTTCTGCAACTCGTAGTGTTCTTACTACTAGCTCCGTTTCATCCTCCCAAGTTTTATTTAACTCTACAAAATATCCGTCTACTGCCGCTTTGAGATCTTCTAAGATACTCTCAAAAGTAACGTCGTCCGATAACGTAAATTTTGCGCTTATATTTATGCTTGTTTCTTCCACCGGGTAAATATCCACTACGTGAAACCACGGCGCCGCGCCTGCTCCGTCTCCCTGCTGCCCGATCGGATCTATAGCCTGCTGCACTGCGCTTACAACTTCGTTTATTGGCTTTCCGTACGAACTAGATAGAATATAAGCGTTGATCCTTTTTCTTGTTTCTGTGACGCGAACCATTTTAACTGCCGCAACCCCCGGCAATGCTTTTATCATTTTCTTGTACGCCGTCCGGTTACCCGCCATACTGTTATTGTTTTTCTTTTCCGCTAAATATCTTTCCCGGTAAACCTCTACGTCCTCCTCGTCCGTCGCCTCCTGCACTAACTCCGTTAACTCTCCCTCGAAATCTTCGGCAATAAATTCGATTGGTAATAATTCGTCGTCCGGTTTTGTGTTTCCGGATGCTCCGATTGTTTCGCATTCCAAGTAATATTTTCCGGCGTCGATCTTTTCCGTACTTATATATGTCATATTGCCGCACTCGAAACGTTCCCCGATTTCAAAGTCTGCGTTGAATGCAGCAAGCCAAATAGCGGCCGTAGCCTGCTTGATTGGTATGTTGTCGTCCGATCCGAAAATAATTAAGTGTTCCTTGTCGCAGTTTAGCGGGCTGCTATTCTCGTCGGCTGCTTCCAAATCGTTATACAGTTCCTCGAACTCCGCGGCCGCCGGGGCAAGTGCAAAGTGCGTAATTGTTCCCTCTCCCTTTGAAATATCCGCGTCTACTTCGTCTTTCATTTCCTCTAATATGGTTTCGTAGTCCTTGTTGTATTCCATTACGCCGCCTCCTCTGTTTCGTATATCTCGCTTACCTCTTCGTCGTATACCGTGGTTACTGTCACTTTTGCCCTTATCTTCCCGCCAATGTAAACCATATCGTCTACCGTTACCGTGTCTATATATTCATTCTCCAATAGGCACTCCTCCACCATTCGGCTTATCTCGCTTTCTAGGTGTTCTGTGCTATATCCTTGTCCGTATAAATCCTCTATCTCGTTTCCGTACTGCCAACTACAGATAAAATAACGGTATCTCGCTATCTTTAGCGCTAGGTAGATCCATACTTTTATAGCCTCCACGCCCTCTACGATCGTTCCGGTTAGCTGCCCTGTGCTAAAATCAATTCCAAATTCGCGCGGTGTTTCTAATTCCTCCGTTAATTCTTCCGTTGTTTCTTCGTCCTCTATGTATGCCGGAAATAAGCCCATTTACGCCACCTCCACAAGTTTTTCAATGATTACGTACTGTTCGTCGCTTAATCTATATATCAATACAACGTCGCCTTGCTTAAGCGCTCCGTGTACTTTTATTTTCATGTTCTTTGTAGTCTCTGTATCTATTTTTATTTCATGCTCTGTTAAGTGTTCCGGGATCAATAGGTCGTCTGCATCCAATTTAAGATCCCCTATCCTGCAGCTTGTCGCGCTTGTCATTTCTGCTAACTGTAAAGGGGCGGTATTCTTTACCGCCCCTTGCTCTCGCATTAAATGTATGATCTGCTCGTATGGATTCATTCTCCCGCCTCCCTATTTTTTCAAATTTGGGCTATATACATATCCGGTCTTTCCATTGCTTGTGCCGTGATACCATGCAGTACCGCTTACATATTCGTATTTTCCGTCGTATGTAAATTTGTCTCCTTGCTTAAGCGTCGCTACGCTTTTCGCCTTTCTTCCTGCGGCCGCCCTCATTACTGATTTTATTGTCTTTACTGTATATGCTCCTGCTGATTTCTTGTCCGTTCCCTTTCCGGTTTTCTTTTTCTTCTCCGTTGCGTCGCTTTCCTTTTTATCCATTACATTTTTAAAGGATAGCTCTAGACTCATTTTGTGTTGTCCGTTCTCCCATGTATGGGTATCGTTTTGGATCCAAAACAAACCGTTTAGCCCGGTTGCAGCGTCGTATACTTTTATTCCGTCTCCTGCAACGCATTTAATATTTCCGTTTATTGCCTCTACGTTCACTTTCTTTTCAACGCCGTTAAGCATATTCTTAGCGGCCGTCTGTGCATTTACTCCCTTTTCTTTTGTGTATATGCTCTGATATATTCCGTAGTGCTTAATATGCGCTGCATTCTTTACGACGTCCACTTGTTTTCCTTTGTCCGTGTATATCTTTACTTGGTCTACCATATTTTCTATGGTTTCCTCGTATGATGCAGATATTAAATTCTTATACTCGTCTAGCGTGTATTTGCTTAAGGTTGTTCCTTTGACTTTTACGCAAAGTTTCTTGCCTTGCATATATGCCATATATTTTTTACCGGTTGATTTTGCAGCCTTTGTATATGCAATCATAATAATGTCGTATAAGCTGCTATCGTCTATTATAATTTTCTTAATTGCTTTCTTGGTCGCTACAATAGTTCCGGTTGAAATTCCGTATTTTTTGCAAAGTTCTTTCGTGATCGCCTCCGCCGTTTTCCCTTTGAAATTCTGCTTGTGGTTGATCCTTAACAAGTGATCCATTAGATCGCGCGCTTTATATGACACGGTTCCTATCTCGTCTTTTTTTTCGCTTGTTTGAACTTCTCCGTAAAATATAAGTGTCTCTCCCTCATGCAAGGTTATAACGTCTCCTACGGCAATATTTAATTTTAGTGATGTTATATGTTTGTCATTCGGTGCGTTAAGCACGGTTACTGTAGCCTCTCTTGCCGCCTGCTCTACTGATCCGCTCCATGTTACCGTACCTACTACATTTGTTATGTTTGTTTTCTTTCCGTCCTTTTTCTTTGTCCAAATAATTTTCATGCCGGTATCACTATCCTTTTCCCTACCGGCGGTGTTTTCTTATTTGTCATTTTGTTTGCTTTTTTAATTTTCTTTGCATTCTTGCTACTGCCGGTGTATTTCTTCGCCAACTTCGCCCATGTATCGCCTTTTTTTGCTATAACTGTTTTGTTTTTCGGTTTTTTGGTCGGTCTGCCGCTGCCTTTTTTCGTTGTTGGTTTTCTATATTTTTTCGTTTCGATCGTATAGTAAATATCTCCGGTTTTATCGTCGTCCTTAAATCCCCAACTAAAATTTTCGATAGTGGCTTGTCTGTTAATGTATGGGGTTATAATTAAGTTTACAACCCCATTCTTTTTCATTTTTTCTATGATCTTAACGCATTCTTTTGGGCTTGGATAACCTGCGTATTGATCGTAGTACATTGGATTTTCCGGGAAATGTGCGCTAATCGGTAAAGTATCTAGCTTGTCAAGTCCTAACAAGTTTACTTCTCCGGTTTTATTTACCGATTCCGTGCGGTTGTCCTGCCCTCCTGCGTTTTCCCACGACGCAGGCAGGATCGGCAATCTCAATTTTGATTTTCCTTGTTTAAACCATATTTCCATTTATCACACCCCCATATTTAACGCAGTGTTTTTAAGGTTGGTTGCGACTTCTTTTGCAATTTCGTCTATGTCCGTCTTATCTCTTACGATAATTTGATCTGCTAGTTTCGGAATTGTAATTTTTATTTCTTTCTTTCCGTCGCTCTTGCCTTTTCCGGTTTCCAATTTTGCCAACCGTCTATCTAACATAGACAATTTAGCGTTTGACGTATTCTTTGCAATGCTTACGCTTTCGTCGTGCGGATATACTCTAGTACCTTTTGGTAAGTCTACGATTTCTCCGCCTTTTTCGTTGATCTGTGCCAATCCGCCCAACCAATTAGGTGTACCCTTTGCCAATGCAGGGATTTTAGGAATACTAAAACCGATGTGTTTTCCGCCAACAAGCGGGATTCCCTCCGGAATATCTACCGAAATACTGTTAATCCCCTCGATCGCTCCATTTATAATGCCAATAACGGCATTGATTGGAACTTTGCACAAACCGCCTAGCGCCTCGAACGCTCCGCCGAATATTTCTTTTATGCCACCCCAAGCCTTTTTCCAATTACCTGTAAATACTCCACTTATAAAATCTAAGATTCCGCTAAATACCTTTGTAATTCCGCTTATTACCTGCTTGATGCTGCCTGCTGCGCTTTCTACTACGTTTGCCGCGATCCTAAACGCTGCTACAAATTCTGTTTTTACAACCGCCATTGCTGCCTTTATGACTACCCCGATAACATTAAATACCGGCTTTAGTTTGTTGACGATTTTGCTTACAATATTAAAAACGCTTGTAAACACAACGCTAAATGTTGATGCCATTTTGGATAATACCGGGCTTACCGCCTTAACTGCAAATACCAGGACTAATCCTATTACTTTTGCTATTCTGTTTATGTATGGCATAATTTTAGTTATTGTGCTACCAACAAACTTAAACGCTGCCGCGAATAGCTTGCCTACAACCGGGATCGCCGCTTTTATAACATTCGCTATTGTTTTTACAACCGGCGATAAGTTTTGCGCTACGGTTGCAAATGTCCTTGATATGATCGGTACGATTGTTGTTATCGTTCCTACAACTGTTTTTATAACCGGCGATAGTGTGTTAAGCGCATTTGAGATTACGCCTTTTATCTGTGGCATAACGCTTGAAAATGTGTCCTTGACTTTCATTACAACCGGCTTTATTTTATCCCAGTTCTTAATTATCAGAAATGCCGCGGCTGCTACTCCTGCAAGCACCGCTATAACGATTGCTGCCGGGCTTGTTATAATTCCTAACACGCCTTTTGCTTTCACTATTGATGCGTTTATGTCTCCAAATGCTTTGCATACATTGCTAACGCCTACTACTGTTTTTCCAAACATTAACAGTACCGGGCCAATCGCCGCCGCTATTCCTGCAAATTTCATAATCATGTTTACTTGCGCGTCGGATAAGCCGTTAAACCAATCCGTCGCTTTTTGTACCCAACTTACCGCACTTTTGATGTACGGTAATAATTTATCTCCTATTGTTATCGCTGCTCCCTCTAGCGCTGATTTCAATAGGGTTAATTGACCGTTGAGGTTGTTTAACTGCGTCTGTGCTGCGTCATTTGCTGCATTTCCGCTATTCTTAATACTGTCTGCAAGCGCGTTATAGTCGCTTGTTGACGTATTTATAATGGCAAGCATACCGGCCATGCTTTCTTTTCCGAATAATTGTTTTGCGTATGCCGCCTGCTGATCTTGCGTCAACCCTTTAAAGGATCCTTGCAGATTTTTAATAACCGCTCCCCAAGATTTCATAGATCCGTCTTGGTTTGTTATGCTGATGTTCAAATCTTTCATGGCTGCTTGCATATTTTTTGTCGGTGCCGCCATGTTCGATATTGCGTTTTTAAGGGTTGTGCCTGCTTGGCTGCCCTTAATTCCCATGTTACCCATTGTTGCCAATGAGGCCGTTACTTCTTCAATCGAATACCCCATTGTTCCGCAGATTGCGCCGCAGTATTTGTAGCTTTCGCCCAACGTCTCAACCGATACGTTGGCGGATGTGCAAGCCCTTGTCATTACGTCCGCGTATCTTGCGCTCTCTCCTGCCGTGTCTCCAAATGCACTTATAGCATCCGTCATAATGTCCGACGTTCTCGCAAGATCTGTACCGGATGCACTCGCAAGGTCTAATATTCCCTTTAAACCTGCTATGTTTTCCTCTGCTGTCCAACCGGCCATACCGGTATATTGCATTGCCTCTGCGCATTCTTGCGCGCTCCATGCGGTAGACGCTCCAAGATCTTTTCCTAACTGTGTCAGTTTCTTAAAGTCATCTCCGGTCGCTCCGGTAATTGCTTGTACGTTGCTCATTGCGCTTTCGTAGTCAGTGGCCGTTTTGACCGCCGCTACTCCAACGCCCGCTATTGGTGTGGTAATGCTTTTTGTCATTGTGGATCCGGCACCGGCTATGGTCTCCCCTGCTTTCTTTATAGATCTCCCCGCCGCTTTTGCGTTTGCGCTCATTTCTTTCATTGCTTTTAGCGTTTCTTTTGACGGTTTCGTAAACTGATCTATAAACTGAATGCACGTTGAAATTACTCTACCCATTGCCTACCCCTCCTCTCCGGATCCGAATATTTGTTTTAGTTCTTCGTTTCTGTCCTCTATGTACTGCTGCATATAGGCGTGTGCTATCCTCTTTGCTCCATACGGCAAATTGATATACTCGCCTACTTTCCAATGCAAAAACCGATAGTGTAGGTAGTCGAACTGTACCTCACTATCGGTTTCGATTAGTTTTTTAACTCTTTGTCTGTGTCGTTTCCAATGTCAAATCCGGCTAACTTATTAACCTCAATTGCGATCTTGTTAACTTCTCCCTTGAATAACTTAAGCGCTGCTGCATCCGGGGTTGTTACTTCCAAATGCTTAAGCAAATTCGCATCTTTAAGCGGCGGATTTACCACTGCCGCTGCTGCTAATAACGAATTTGTCTCTAACGACTTTTTGATGATTGGGTTTCCCTCGTCGTCAAGTCCGGTTGCCGAAATGTCTAACACTTCCTGCGGATCAATAGCCTTAATGGTTATATCTGTTTTCTCTCCAAATAATTCGCTTAACATTTTGCTTGGAATGTCCTTTGTCTTTTCCTTGTTAAATTCGCCCTTGTCGATTTTTAATAACTTCTCTGCTAAATTCATTTGTTAGCCCTCCATTCTCAAAAATAAAAAGGGTTGCAATCCGCAACCCTTGTGGTTTTTATGTTATTTAGAACTTGTTTCGTCCAAATCCCAATCGTCAAACGTAAACGCGTATGCTCTTTCTCCTAATTTTCCCTGCTCGAAATCTGCAAGGATCATTTTGTCAAGTACGCAGTTAAAAAGTGTTACCTTTTCTGCGCCTACCGCGTCCGGATCGTCCACGCCCATAATAATTGTGTGCGTCGGTGTCTTTCCTGCTTTAACGTCTGCCTGCTCTTTCTTCATCACTCTATCGTTTACATGATGCAGCTTTAATTCTCCTTTTGGCTCCAATCCGGTAATCTTCTCGCCGTTTGCTAATTTCTGTACCTGCGATACTGCGGTTTTTTTGTAGCCTACCTCCGCTTTTCCGGAAATTAACTCGGCCAAATACTCGCCGTCATACCAAACTTTTCCCCAAGTTCCGTTAATTACTTGGGTTGCTCTGAAATCTTCCATTGTCGTTTACTCCTTTCCCTTAGATCGCGATAGGCAGATCTACATCCTCCATAGCATCTAAGATTGTTACATTTGCCTTAAGAATTACTCTTGATCCGGTGTCTAACTTGGCGATTGCCGTATCATCCATTGCGGCCAACTGTTCTTCTGTGTACTTTCCTCTGCCAAGCAAATATGCTTTGATTGCCTCAATATCAAAGGTAACGTCGAAATCGTCCGCAATAATTCCGCTGATTTTTAACTGCATGAGATATACCTTCATTGCAGAAATAAGCACGCGCTTGTTTTCGTAACCGTTTGAATACTTTCCTAAGTAGTTGTCCTGGATCGCCTTTTCCAAGTCGTCTGCGATAAGATCCATGCAATCTACAATTTTGCATTTCTTGTATGAATCTCCCTTGCCCTCGACGGTTGTTGTAAATGAGTTGACCGCTCTTGACGTCTTAATCTTTTCTCCGTCGTTGAAAATGATAAATTGTCCTTTTCCTACTGCTGCGTCCATATCTTCTACGCGTTCACAATCGTCCAATTCTCCAAGTGGCGCGTATGTAGCGGAGATTGTTAACGGTGTACCGCAAAGCAGGCCTGCAATACGTCCGCAATACTGTTCTGCGGTATATTCTGTTGTCACTCTGCTTATTGTTCCGTCGTCGTTTGTGATGGTCTCGGCGTATACGTTCTTGTTGATCGTATAGTTGATTACTCCCTCTGTGTCTGCTGCAACGTTAGGCAATACCGCCTTAATTCTCTTTTTGGCCGTCCGCATGGATTTAACCCACGTCGCAATTTCCTGCGTCTTTCCGTCTGTTGACACGCTAGGGATTGCCAAGTAATCGAATTTAATGTATTTCCACGCTTTCTCCGCCGTTGTGTATGCGGTTTCTACGGCGTCTGTTTCTGCCTCTTTGACAATTCCCATTCCATACACCAATACTTTGATAGGCGCCGTCTGATAGCCGATTAAGGCTAACTTAATTTGCGCTTTTGTGGTGTCGTCCAACGTGCTAGGAATATCCCCGGTTGATGTAATTGTGATTGGGTTCTTAAGCGGGGCTACAATCGTGTCTTTTACTGCCAAAAGCACGATCCCCCGCGATCCTCTCGCAATAGCGCTTGCGCCCTTTTCCTTAAAGGAAATGTTAAATTCCGGTGCTTTTAATTCGCTCATTTTATGCCTCCTCTTTCTTCTTGATTGTTAAGCCGTATTCTCTCGCTATTTCTGCCGTCTCTTCCGGCGTGGTGTTTTCGTAAAAGTCGAAATCCACCGATATTTGCAAAATGTTTTCTTTCTGCCCTACGTAATCGTGCGTTATTTCTCCTACCGTCAAGTTTCTATCCGCGATCTTTACGCACATTCCGAACGCGTCGCGCACCTTGTCTAATAGCCTCATTTGGTCTAATTCGTCGGGTGCTGATTGGAAATAAGTAATTTTGATAGTGAAACCGGATTTTGCAAAGCCGATCGTTTCGCGTTTGAATGGTTTACTAATTTTTTCCACAAATAAAGAGGGCGTTGTATAGCCCTCTGTTACTTCTTTTCCGTATACTGTTAAGCCGGTAGCGTTTTCTAGCAATTCGTTAATTGCTGCCTTAGTTTCAACGTTTGATAACACTATAGATCATGCCTCCCGAAAACCTCATTGCGTAATTGCTCGAACTTCTCCGGTACAATATCTTGATATTCATTTCTTGTTTGTTCCATCATGTGTTTTCCTGGCACCCAGCCTATGACTTTCCCGCCTCGTACTAAGTTGTGCCCGTTCTCTACTAAATGAAAATGTCTTGCCGAATTGTAGACAAGTGCTAACGTTGTGTCTCCCTCTATTTTGGTTTTTACGCCAAACTTATTGCGTAGCTTTTTTGATTGGTCTTTGTTATCGTCTGCTCCGTCCGGGGTTCTTGCTTTGCAACTTTTCTTAAACTCATTTGCGATTTTTCTTAAGCCGCTCCGCATCTCGTTCGGGTATTCATTTGTTGCAAACCTTAAGTCTGTCTCTAACTCGTCCAATCCCTCGATTTTGAAATCAAAACTAGCCACTTTCTACCACGCTCCTTGTCTCGTCTATCTTCTCTGTGCAAGACATTTCTAGCATTTCGTTGTTCTCGCGAATATTGCGTATTGATCGAATATTAAACAAGCGATCCCGATATTGTATATACATATCCGGCGTTATGCCCTCCATGTAGCGGGTTGTTATGATGTAGGTTAACTCCGGGTGTTCCTTTTCTGCCTCGATATACTCGCGCCCGCTCTTCGGCTCCACGCTCGCCCAAACTGTTCGGATCTTTTTTAGAACCTGCGTTGTTTGGTTCATTTCGTTTTTCTCTTCTGTAAATTCGCAAAACGAAACCCTTTTGTTTGTTCTTCCTATATCCATTATTACCGCCTCACTTTAATTGCAACTGCAATAAAAGCGACCTCGTAGAATACGTAAATTCGTCCGGTACTGATCCGCCCGCTGCACTTACCTTGTTAGAACTTGTTGCCCCTCGGTTTTCGTACCAATACGCGATTAGCAAGTTAAGATATACCTTCTCTAAGCTATAATCTATTTCTTTTCCCTCGCTATCGGTTTCCGGGTATTCTTTTCCGGTGGCATTTTCTAAATACTGCTGCGCGGCAATTATCAGATTTTTAATAAGTCCGTCGTCGTCGTCAAGATCTACTCTTAAGTGGTTTTTAACCTCGTCAAGTGTTAAAATCATTTTTCTACCTCGCTTTATTGCATAATAAAAAGTGCCCTAATCGGGCACTTTTAGCCTGCCTGCTGTGTTAAAAATTCTGCGATAATATCCGCCTTAGTATCCTGCTCTGTCTTTGTCATTGTGTAAGACTTCGTTTTTGCTAATGCTAAGATCTCCGCTTTTGTGAGTTTGTTTAACTCTTTCTCGTTGTACTTTCCGTCGCCGTTAACGTCGTCCGGTACTCCGTCGCCGTTAAAATCTGCTCCGGTCGCCGACACTTCGATCAGGCCAAGGACTACTGCATCCGGATCTACTGTCTGAATGTCTAAGCGTTCTCTAACCTTAATAGCCGTCTGATCCCTTTCCCAAATTCCGGCCGCAAGATTAGAAACGTCGATAGTGAGCGTTTCACGATCGAAAATAGTAATTGCCTCTTTGAGATCTCCGCAAATAATCGGCGCTTTTCCGTCAATATTTTTCAATGTCTTATTGGATAATACCTTTACCGGGTAGATTCCAAATAATAATCTTTTTGTCGGCTGTGTAGGATCTTTCTGCAAAATGTAATTGCCTTTCTCGTCCTTTAACTTATCTAAGAAGTTAAAGCCACTCTGATTGGTTACTGCTGCGGCGCCTAACGCAATAGCAGGATCAAGCATTACATTAAAAATATCCTTAAGGTTGTCTAACCCGGTTACTGTAACTTCTAAGTCTTTGCAAATCTCTTTAACCTTTGCAATGATCATAAAGTTACGCGTAGCCTTTGCTTTCTTTGCGATCCACTTCTTAAGGTAGTTCATAATGTTTTCGGCGGTGTCGCTTAATAGTTCCTGCGTAATCTTAAGAATACCGCCCTTTTTCTTGATCTTGTACTCTACGTTCTCAAACTGTGGTGTTGAATCTTCCGGAAACTCTGCCGCCTCCTCTACATTATCAAACGGCGTTTGGTCTGCCTCGCGCTCGATTACGCGGGATCCGGACTTTGTGGTAACGTGTTCTACGTTTACCAATGTCTCTAACGCGTCCTCGCTGCGTCTTAATTCCTTAATCTTTGTCTTGATGTCTTTTGGTACTGTTAAACCTCCGTCCTCGTTGCTGCCCTCTGACATTGCGTTAAGGATCTCTTTATCCTCCTGCGAAACGTCGGTTTTCTTCCATGCCGCCTTAATAGCGTTTGTAAACGCCTTTACCTGCTTTGCAAGTCCGTTTTTCTCTCCTGCTGCCGCCTGCGCCGTTCCCTGCTGCGCCTGCTGCTGCGCGTTCTGTGCGTCGTCGTCGTCAAGATCTGCAAGAATATCAAACGATTTCTGCAAATCCTTTAACTCCTCTTTTGCGCTTGTTGCGTCCTCGATCTTTCCGTCCGCTACAAGTGCCTTGATCTCTGCTTTTTTTGCATTGATCTTGTTAAGTAATTCTCTCATTTCCTTACTCATGTTTTCGTTTCCTCCTTGTGAAAAGATTGTATTTATTCAAGACTTAGATATAGTCCAAATCTTCTAATATCTCCGCTTTCTTGCGTTCTAAGTCGTTTTCCGGCTCGTTTTGCGGTTTTTGTGGTGTTTCTTCTGTAAAGTTGTCCTTGATTGCGCTAATTACCGCCGCGGCAATTTCTTCGGCCGTTAATTTCTCGGTCGTTTCCTGCTCGCCTACTAGATTTTTTGGCGTATGCTTGTACGCCTCGTAAAAATCACTTGCCGCTGCTGCTGCTTGGCTGCTCTCCGATACTTCAATATCGAAATACTCTTGCCATTCTGTGCCGGTTTTCCAAGTCTCCGCATTGATAAGGTCGTTTATTGTTTCCTCTGTAACGCCCTCTTTAACGTGTTGCATATAGGTGTTTAAAATAACCTTTTGGCAGCCGTCTAATACGTCCGCCTCTTTTCGCATTTCGTCAGCGTTTCCCCACGCTGCGCTACTCGGCTTGTGAATCATCATTTGCGCGTTTGCCGGGATGATAATTTTATCCCCCGCCATTGCAATAACTGATGCGATACTAGCCGCCAATCCCTCTACGTAAACGGTTATTTCAGCGTCAAAACGCTTAAGCATGTTGTAGATAGCGATTCCACCAAATACAGATCCGCCGCCACTGTTGATATGTACGTTGATTTTCGACACATTCTCTAACTGATCCAGGAATGTCTTAACATCCGACGGCGCCTTATCCTCCGGGTAATACTTTTGCCATTCTCCCAAACTCTCGCTATTTATATCTCCAAAAAAGCAAAGATCCGCGCTCTCGTCTGTTTGGTTTTTGATTTCAATAGATCCAACCTCTCGTAATTTGTTGTTTCTGTCGCGCTTTGTTAATTTCAATGATGCCATTTATCCTTTTCCTCCTTTCTTGCCGTAATTCATGCCTAACTGTGTCAACTTTATATAATTTCCGTTGCACATTAGATCGTCTCCGCCCTCTCTTCTCGGTGCATCTAACAGTGCTCGCGCCTCGTTCGGCGTTCTTATGCCGTTCTGCACATACTTGCTTAAAATCTCTGCTTGGCTCTTTGTGTCTGTTCTCAAAATAACGTTTTCGTTGAATTTGAAATATAAGCCCTGCTCGATCTCTGACGGATCCAACAACTTATAGTTAATTTCTTCCTCGTATTGCTTTAAAATGTATAATTCTGTGTCAACATAGAAAGAAAGTTGTTGCATTTCTGAATTGCTATAACTGCTTTTCTCGTAGTCGTTAATTTGGTTTGGCTTAATACCAAACGCTCCGGCTATCTGTAATGCCGTATACTTCGATAACTCGTAGTATTGGCTATCCGTTAAGCTAATACTTAGCGGCTCTATCTTCATTCCGATAGGAACGGGTATAAATTTACCGGCGTTGTTGACTCCGGTAGCGTATTGCTCAAATTTTGCAATCAGCGCTTTTTCTTTCTTCGGATCCAAATCGCCGGTATATTGTAGTGCTGCGCGGGCGGTCAATCCGCCCTCGTACAGTTTGTTTTTGAAATTTTGTGACGCCAACGCGCCGTCTATTGTCGCTTTTAAAATGCTCCGGACGCTTTCGCCGGTTATTCCGTCGAAAGTTGTTGAGGTTTTAAAGTGCATTACTTCATGTTCCGGGAAAAAATAGCTTTCTCCGCTATACTTGTCTGTGTACCAATAGTAAAGTTTTCCTTTTCCACCAAATATGCCCTCGTCGTCCACAATTACTGTTACGTCGTTTGACGGCATAACCCATAGATTTTTGATCTTGTAATCGCCTCCGTATTTCAATTTTGTAAACTCGGCTTGAATCCATACATAAGCGTTTCCAAAATGGTTTCTATTGTTTTCTACCGCCGTCCAAAATGTTGTAGGCGTCATTTGTGGGTTTGGTCTGTATTTCAACAAATAATACGCGTCATTTGGCGCCGCCTCTTCTCTGTCTTTTGCGTAGAATTTGATAGGCATTTTCCCTACCGTCTCCGATAGCATTTTTAAGCACGTAAAGTAAGTAATTTCTGAAATAGGTCGATTAAAAGGCGCCGTAACGCCTAACCATTCCAATAACTTCTCGTCGTTTAGCGCTACTGTTGTTCTGTTTTGCGGTTCTCTTCTGATTTTTGAACCGATCGCATCAAAAAAATTCATTTTTACACCTGCCTTTTATTCGTACATTTCCAAAAACGCGCCTACTGCGTCGTTAATATCTACTGTTTCTAAGTCTGCTCCCATTGCGATCTTGTGGGCGCAAATTGCAGCGTCGCACGGATCAATACGGTTTTTCTGTAGCATTTTGTCTATTTTTATCTCTCCAAAACTGTTCGGCTCGGATATAATAGCGTCGTTCATAGATCGCGTTAATAGCACGTTTCCTTTGTTGTATTCCATATTGTGTGCTTTTACTTCCAACTGAAAATCAATCGTTGCATCGTTAAGACTTCTCGCGCTCTGCTTGATCTCTATCAAATCGCAACCGAAATCTTCCAAATCTAACAAAAACGCGCTCGCGTTATGCGGATCGTACCCGATCGCCATAACGTCTAATTGGTATTTGTCTACAATGTCGTGTAGGCTGCTTAATATCGTCTTGTAGTCCGTCTTAATGCCTCCTGCTGCCGTTGTTACTGTTAACAATCCTTGCTTTTGCCATATTACATACGGCGCGTTGTCCTCTAAGTCCATGTGCTCTTGTAACCTATGGCTCGGCATAAATGAGTGACTATGTAGAAAATACTTGCGGTCTCCTGTTTCTTCGTCCTCATATGGGAACTCTAAACAATAACTTGTTAAATCGCCGCCGCTCGATAAGTCTAAACCGACTATAACTTGCTTTCCCGCAAAGTCGCTTAAGTCTCTTTCGCTGCCGCATTTTTCCCATTCTGCAAGGTCTAAAAAGGCGGTTTCCGCATTTGTTACCCATATATTTAGGGCTTTTGTGAGAAAATCGCGCAATTCTGCGCCGCCCATGCTCTGTGCTTTTCGGGCGTCCTCTTGCATTGCTGCTACCAACTCCGGATCTTTGCCGGTTAGCGGGCAACATTTTATCCAATTTTTAGGATCCCAAATGTCGTCTTTCTCGTCCATTTGGGCTATATAAATAAATTGCCGCTCGTTTACGTCAATTCCACGTAATACACGGCGGCAATATTTATACAAGTCGTAGCACGGCGCGTTAAGGTTAAATCCCGCGGTCGTGATAACTGATATTAACGATTGTTTTAATTTTCTTGTACCACCTTTAAGTAATTTATACATTTGGTTGTCTTTGTGCGCGTGGTACTCGTCTACAATTCCAAGATACGGTCTAAAGCCGTCTATGGTGTGGGTATCTCTACCCAACGCCCTAATTACCGTGCTTGTAATCTTTCCGGTAATCTCGTTTTTGTAGTCTTTTATGTCAAATAATTCCTTTAGATCGTTATCTGCGTTTATGAATTTGATAATTTCCTTTAGGACTATTCGTGCTTGATCTGCTTTTGTTGCCGTACAATAGATCTGACCGTAATTGTAATTATCGAAATTACAACATTTGATGCCTAAAATTGCATTTAATACGCTCTTTCCCTGCTGCCTTGCAACTTGTACGTAACTATCTGTAAAACGTCTCTTTCCGGTTTCTTTGTGTACCCAACCAAAAAGGGATCCTAATATAAACTCTTGGAACCCGGCGCAGGTAAATTGTTCGTTTCCCTCGCCCTCTGCTATGGTTAATTTGTTGGCTAACTCTATAATATCCTCTGCCTTTTCCTCGTCAAACCTATAAGGAAAATTAGGATCATTCTTTTTTGATCGCGCTAGATCATCAATGTGACGTTTGAGCGCTAACCGCGCATCCTCGCCGAAATCTTTTTTATTTTTTACGTTTGCTTTCGCAAATTCTGTGACGCGATCCATATTATAGCGCGTGTTTCAAGAATTTATTTTCCGGCGGTGTTTCTTCTGTCTTTGGCATTACCAATTTGCAGCGGCTAGAAATTGTTAAGCCTAATTCTCTCGCGCACTCGTTACATTGTTTCGCTGCCTTTAACTGTAATTTTTGCAAATAACCGTATTTCCCTAACTGCTCGTCTATTTGTGTCTCCTCTGCTGCCTCGCTTTTTTTGTCCGGTACAAATTTAATTTTGTCAAGCTGCTTTGTTAGTTTCAAATACTCGCTATCCGCTCGTACATAACGCGCCAAAACGTCGCAATCTAGGTTTGTCATTACGCCAATATCTATTAACTGTCGCGCGATCTCGTTAAATTTCTCTTTCTCTTTCTTTGTTAGGTATGCAGGCGGCGTTACATTGTCGCACGGCGCTGTAACTTCCGCTTTTTTCCTCTGCTCGTATTCTGCTTTTGTTAAATGTTTTCTACCTTTCGCTTTTACAAGGTCGATCGGTTCTCTTGGTCGTGCCATTCCTCCTGCCTCCTCTCTAAAAACGATCCATTTAGGGAGTTTTTACGGAAATTTAGGGGGGCTGCGGTCTTGTGCTAAACGGCTAAAACTTTTTTGCCGCCCCCTCACACCTTAACGTTTCTGTACTCCTTAATCGCTTTTCGTAGTTGGTCTTGCATTTCCCTTTTGCTTTCCTCATTTGCATACGCTTGTTTTATTGCCTTTTCGTGTGTTTCTTCGGACACGCTAATAAGATTGTTCGGATCTAGTCCTTTACTTGGATCCTCGCGGTACTCTATGATGTGATGTACCAATGACGCTTTTACTATGCGCCGCTCTGTCGCGTACAAATAAAGATCTATATGATTGTCTAAGGTTAACACCCTTTGTCTTACTATTTGCCATGCCTTAGAGTTGTAAAATGCTTTCGCCTTTCTATCTCTGTACTTGGCGTCGTATTCTCTATCCCGCTGTGCCTTTGTTATTGTGTGCCTATCACAATAGGTCTTTGTTATATCTATTACCTTGTTGCAGCCCGGGTGGGCGCAAAACTTACGTAGGGGCATATATAGAACCCTCCTAACAACGCAAAAGCCCCGGGGTATAAATAAATATACCTCGGGGCTTTTTAACTTTTTAATATTTCATTGTAATTATTTTAACGCAGTTAAACGGAAATGTCTAGGGCGCTAAATCGGGCATGTTGTCAAGGTCTGTGTATCGTATTCTTTTCTCGCCTACTTATTATTGGTAATCGTTGTAATCTGCGTTGTTAATGGCTATTAACGCTTTTTCGAGTTCCCTTGCCTCTTTGCTCTTTCCTTTATTGCAAAGTCTCTCTATTTTGGCTCTTACAACAATCCCGACCGTTTTAAACGCCTCTTCTATTTCTTCGCCGGTCTTTGCGGAACCATTTTTAGGAATATTGATCTTTTGTGTAAATTCTTTATCCATGTCGCGCCTCCTTTATTAACAAAGGCGACTTTTAGGCCGTCTTTGTTTCCTCTTATTATATCTTTTTGTGCCTTGCCGTCAAGAAAAGTATTCTTGCCTTGGTTGATTTTCATATTTCTACGTGTATCGTCGCCGTATATCCATATGCTTTTAAATCTAAATTTTTCTTATACATAACTTGACATACTCGCTTTGTTCCTAAGAACATATCGTAGTACGCACTTTCTCTTATCGTAAATATGTATGGTATATAACATATAAGCGCCTTGCGTCTCCATGTTAGTCTTTCGCTTATGTGTATTTCTGATTCGCTTACTTTTATCATTTCTTCTATGTTCGGAATAAGTCTATATATGTTCTCTCGTATCTGTCTTTCTAGTTTGTTCGCTATTTCTTTTTCAAACCGCTCGTCTCTGCAACGTCGCGCCGATTCTGTCATTTCCGCTTGTATGTCCTGCGTTACTTTCCTTATTCTTCCGTCGGCGCTTGTAGATAATTTATCATCCCACATATTGTTACCTTCGTTCCCGCTATTGTTTTGTGTAGTTCCTCTTTGCAATGTTGCATACAATATATGGCTGCTGCCGCGTGTATTCCGGCTAACGCTCCTGCCATTTCCGCTGCGCTATCAATATCTTTTATGCTCTCCTTTATCTGTTGCCAATTTGTTTTATTTTTCATATTTTTCTCCCTCGCGTATTTATAATATAGGCAGCCGCCACGCAGAAACCCTTGTAACTGCTGCCCTTTTTTAAATATTCTTATATCGCGTCTGATCCAAACAGTAATACCGCCATTTCTCTAATTAGCGCGTTTTTATAGTTTCTTACCGTCTTTTCGTTAAGGTTGTCCGGGTAGCCGTCTGTATTGGCTAGAATATCCGTGATTTCTTCCCAAGTGTAAACCTGCTCGTTTACGCGTTTGCCCTCTTTTGTCTCTTTTCGCTGCAAATATCGGATTTCGATAGCATCATAGCCTTTTCGGTCCTTGATTTTGTCAAGTGCTTTTTCGATTCGCTCTATATCGTTCTTGGATCTTTCGTATGACGCTTGACGATCTCTTAATATTAAATCCTCGTCCTTTGGCGTAGATCCGTTCTTGCAATATGAGGTAATCGACTTGCTTTTTCCGTGAAATGCAATGTCTAAATACTCCTGCTCGTTTGCTACGTGTTCCTTAAGGGCGCGATAGCAATATAGAATTTTTTCGGTATTCTTAAATGCGTCCTCCTGCATCTGCTTTTGCCTTTCGATCCACGGTATACCGCTCATTTTTTTAAATACTTGATCTACTGTTTCTACTATAGTCTCCTTGGTCTCCTTTGATACGCTCATTCTGTGCCTCCTTGTAGAATATGCAATATTGTTTCCATTGCTTTTATCGCAGTTGTATATATTTCTGCCTGCTCGTCGTATGCCGCCCTAACTCCCGGCCATAATCTAGGTTCTTTTATCTGTTTTTCGCAATATTTTCTCATTCTTTTTAATGCGTCTATTGATCTTGTCAGTTTTTCTCTTGTTAATGCGGTTTCTTTCTCCACTGCTTTACGCCTCCTCAACTTCGCCGAATATTTCTTTATATCTCTCCGGGTAATTCTTACCTATGTAGTCTCGCGTTTCTTTTTGACTTGGCACCACCAATTCTTCTGTATTGTTGTTTCTTGAAAATAACCAACCGCCCGGACTTAGAAATATTGTTTGCACCGCGTACCCGAACGCATTAACCACGTCGCAAACCTCCGTAGCCTTTTCGGTGTCGAATAACATACGTTTATTTTCCCTGCTGCCGTCCTGGTTTTTTATTTCTACGCTTAATATCGCCTGCAACTCGTTTTGCCTCCTCTAATGTGTCTTGTATGTCTGATACTTGCTTATTCATTGCAAAATGTCGCAGTTTTTGACCGTTTAATAAGTGTTGCGCCTCTTGTGTCTGCTGCTTAATCAGCGCAAGCCCGCCTGCATATAGTCTTTCGATTGTCGCTAGTGTTCTTTCTCTTTCTTCAAGATCCTTTTTCCATGTTCTGTATGTTATATAGTCCAAAACCACGTCTACTGCTGCAACAATCAGAATTGCTACTGCTATTTGCATTTCCTCGCCTCCATTTCCCTTACTGCTGCGCGCGTTATCTCTAACTTGTCCTTAAAATACTCTGTTTCCGCCAAATAGTCCGCTACCTCTCTTTGGTTTATCTGTCCTGCCGTCGCCTTGTACTCTTGCGCCATATCGTCTAATAGCCTCTGTAGCTTTCGCAGATCCTTTTTAAGCGCTTTCTTTCTCCGCCTCTTATTCATTGCCGCCACGCTTTCGCCTCCTGGCAACCCTTTGCCCTTTTCTATCTCTCTGAATGGCGTAATAGCAATGTAGTGTTGCTCTTACATCCTCTAGCGCGTCATGTGCCTTGTAATCGGTGTAACCGTAGTATTTGGCGCAATATGTTAACGGTTTCCACTTGTAGCTATCGTGTTTCTCGTCGTATTCGCCTACGATATAAGCAAATTCTAACATCACGTCGTAGATCTTCGCCTTTACCGCGGTATCTATGCCTTTGGCTGCCAAAAACGGCAAGTCAAAACCTTTGTGATTGTATCCAATAATTAACCCGGCTTTTCTTAAGATCTTGTCGATCTTTCTTTTTTCCGTTAGGATCCCCGGCGCAAACTTCACGCAATCCCAAGATATTTTATTGATTGCCTCCGCCTCTTTCCATTCTGTTTTATAGTCCGGCTTAATGTATGAGTTGTATAGCGTTTTGCCTTTTCCGTTAATAATTGACACCTGCAAGATCTCGTCGTTGTTTCGATCCAGCCTGGTTGTTTCAATGTCAATACAGATTATTTTACCTTTTCTCATTTTCTCCTCCGTGTGTACTTATGTACGCTATTGTTATACATATGATTGCCGTAATAATAATTGCTTTCATGTTATACCTCCTCAAATCCGATAATTGTTACGCGCTCGCATGATGCTGCGTCTAGTATTTTTCTTAATTTCGACGCTTTTACGCTTTCTGTTTTTAGCGCAATTCTAATATTTGTTCCTCTCAATGTCTTTCCTGCGGCGTTTTCCTCGATAATCATAAAATCTTCGCTTTTATATCTCTCTGCTGCTATGTACCCTAGGTTGTTTCTTTCTTGTTCTTTGCAAATGAGCGGTATTCCCCACTCTGCCGCAACCGCCATTGTTGCGCTTGTCTTTCCTATTACTCGCTCCGGCGTCTGAATGATTATGTCTTGGCGGTTTCCGTCTTTTGTAAGTATCTCTTTTAATATCTGATCTAATATCTGCATTAGATCCATTTCAATCTCTATTACTCTGTTTGTGCTTCTCTTTTTTGCCGTTTTATATATTTCCTCGCGTGTTTCCGTGGTTATATACATTTTCGATTCCATTATCTGCTCCGCTTTACGTTTTTCCTTGTGCATATTCCTACATCTCCTCGTATAATTTATGTATGTTTTTGATCTGCAATATGTAGTACGCTTTCCCCGGTTCTGCGCCCCATTCCTTTTTTCCGGTGCCTACTTTTAACTTGCAATCCGCCAATATTGCCGGCTTATCCTTTCCGTAGCCATTTCTAAATAATATTTTCCGCGTTCCCTCTTCCGCTCTGCCTATCTCGATCAATTCTCCGTTTTTTGCCATTAGTCCGAATACGCTTACAAATCTTACGTCGTAATATTCTTTGATCTCTCTATACTCCTCTTTCTTTTCCCCGGACAAGATCATATCAAACCATTTTTTCTTTATTGGTAGTGTTAACACTTCTATACCTCCTCGTATAATTTGTAAATTCGCTGCATGATTGCTTTCAACTTGACCTCTCCAATGCCTTTTAAGTCTGCAATAGCCTTTTCAATATCCCCGGGCTTAACTGCTGCCGCTTTGTTCTTCTTTCCTGCCTTAATGCCGTCGTTGAATCCGTCTTGCCATACTCTTGTATAAAATTCGCTCATTTGTACGTGATCCATTTTCTTAATGTTCTTGTACTGCTGCCGCGTTATTAAATTTTTTGCCATTTGTCAACCTCCTACGGTAATACGCTCTCTAGCATATCTGCTTTTATCAGATTGTATATAATATCTAAATACGTTCTATTGTCTCTATATCTGCAATTTGCTTTCTTGTGTATTCGTGTGTCGTCGTCTCTCCATTCGTTCACGTCGAATATTGCAGGACTTACAAATAGCATTTTGCAACCCCTAGAGACGCACAAATAGTAACATTGGCTTTCCTTTGCCGTTCCCTTGCATGGCTTAAAGCCGTATTCCTCAAACCTCTTTACGTCTACTTTGGGTTTTAACATTTCTTTTCTCCTCTCTGATCCACCAATTAAGGATCCAAACCGCTATAAATACCACGGCGCCGGTTGCTGCGATCTTAAGCCCTACGATCCCGAACCATATAGCAATTAAAATTCCCGCTGCGATTGCGGTAATCGCCATAAGTGCTACCGTGTTAATAATCTTATCTGTCATTGTCAAACCTCCAAATTTGTTTATTGCTTTTCTTTGCTAACTCTATTTCTGTTGCCATTCCGGCGCTTATACCGTATCTTTCGCCGATAAATACAACCTCGCATACCTTTAATAACTCCTGCCCGATCTGCAAGCCTTTCTGCCGTTCTTCCTGGATCTTGTCATTTAATACCTGCGGTAAATATAAATGTGGTGTTATTGGTATAAATCCGGCGTTTATGGCTCTCTCTGTAATTTCCCTTGCGTATCTTATGTTGCGGATCCGCTTAAGCGCGGATCCTTTATATGGGCTGCATATATAACAGTATTTCTTTGTTTCTATCTTTATCATTCGCCCGCCCTCTCTTTCATTTTTAGCGCAATGTCTTGTAATACGCTCAATTCTTCCGGCGTCGCCCATATTGCCAACCTCGCAATTTCTCTTGCGGTCTCTTTCGTCCAATATGGTACGTTTACCTCCTCGGTGTGAACTGTTACGGCTTCTGTTAAAATCAGCGCGTCTATGATTTCTGCCAATTCCTTAAAAGAAATCTCGCCGACTGCTGCCGCCTCGGTTCTCTTAACTGTTACCTTGTCTGTTATTTCTACTTGGCACGGTTCCCCGGTTCTTGCGGTGTAGGCGGTTAATACGCCTTGGTAGTCTTTTATAATGTCCTCTTTTGTCATTGCCGGATCTACCCAACTTTTCCAAAAATCATCATTGAATAAATCGGAATTTATAATAGCGTCTATAAAATATGCCGCATTCATTCCGTTATACTCTTTGTTTGGGTTGATTTGTCCGGAAATAATAAGGCTTTTTCGATCTGTGTTATCCTGCTGCCGTGTTATTGTTACCTTTGGTTCGCTTTCTTCTATCTCGCTTTCTTCTGTCTCGCTTTCTTCTATCTCGCTTTCTTCTACCTCGGTTTCTTCGTCCTCGATTTCCTCGGCCTGCTCGTCCTCTGTCTGATCCGGTACAATGCCCGGATAATCTTCAATGTTGTATTGCCCTGGCAACTGCGGTTCTTTGATCTCTTCCGCGTCTTTCGCTATGATGCTGCCGGTTTCTTTGTATTTCTCTAATAACTGTCTTTGCTGCTCCGGCGTTGCTCCTGCAATTTTGTCGGCTGCATCTGTTGAGATCTTACCGTCTTTGTACTCCTCTAAAAATTCCGGAATAATATTACTGCGGATATTGTCTAGTCTACCTATCACGCTTTTTGATGTGTTAAGGATCCCGGCTATAATATCTCGTTTTCTTCCGTGTAAATCGTTATATTTTGCGTACTCTTGTAATAACTCTCTTACCCTTTGTGCCTCCTGCATCTTGCAGTAATCCGATCTTTCACGCTGCGTTGAATTTGTGAATATTAAAATTAACTCATTCTTAACACTGTCCGCGCTCTCTACCTTGCATGGCAGCAGTGGCGAAATATCCTTGCCCTCTGCCAATAATTCCGTTACTGCGCGGTGTCTTTTGTGCCCTGCGATAATCTCGTAGTCTCCGACGTGTTCTCCGTCGTTAATCTCTTTTACTACTAAGTTCTCCTGCACGCCTACTAACTCTATTGTTTCCTTAAGTGCCTTGATTTCTGCCGGATCCATTGCGTAAAAGTTTTGCGTGCTCGGGTGTAACTTCTCCGCCGGGATCTTTTTAATTGCAAAATCGTCGGTCATTTCCTTTTTGCTTGCCTCGTTAAAAAAATCTTTAATGTCGAATGCCATTTACTCGCCTCCTATGTGTGCCCTAATCGGGCACGCGTCCAATAAATACTAGACGTCACGTTGTTTTTACCTCGTGCAACTTTGTGTCTAACTTATACCAACCGTCCAACTCTAATACAATGTTGTTTCTGCCGGTCGCTACGCTCCTTTCGGCTATAATGTCCGTTATTTTCATTTCCCGAACTTGTCCGCCTTTTTCAAATTGGATCTTATCGCCGATCTCATAGGGGCATTTTGTCTTGAATTTAATAATTGTCATGCCTGCGCCTCCCCGATTGTTTCCAAGTATTCTGTTACAAATTTCTTGTAATCTTGCGACGCTCCGCAGCGTACCGAATATTCTACTAATGGGATCTTCGCAAATGTGCTTTCTTTCGGTTTATTTTCTGTGTTTCTGATCTTTGTATTAAAAACCTTGCAGCGTGATTGTAATACCTCGACACCTTGTTTCTGCACGTCCTCCCTGCTTTTATATTTTGTTACCAAGCACCCTGCAAAGTTTAATTCCTGGTTAAAATCTTCCCTTACTGCTGCCACCTGCTCTAATAAAATGTCTAAGCCGTCAAAACTGTATTGGTCGATCTCTACCGGTACTATAACGTCGTCCGATACTACAAGCGCGTTAATAATGCTCATGTTAATGTCCGGTGCGTTGTCAAAAATAATAAAATCATACTCTTTCGCCGCGTTTATCGATTTCTTTCCTTGCAATTCTCTTTCGATCCCTGCTTTATGGATCGCTTTTTTAATTCTTGTCTGCTGCGGTCTTGATACATCCGCGATCACTCTTAAATTGGCCTCTAAAAGATCCATGTTAGCCGGTACAATGTCTAAGTTCTTGTATTTCGTACTTGCTGCAAGGTCTATAAGTGCCGTTCCCTCTAACATAACCCGCGCCATGTTGTCGTGATCCTCCGGATCGTAAAGCCCGAACGCCTTACTTGCGTTTCCCTGCTTGTCGTTATCCACCAAAAGCACCTTATAGCCTTTTTTTGCTAACAAATAAGCCATGTTTACCGTTGTTGTGGTTTTGGCTACGCCACCTTTTAAATTGATTATTGATATTGCACGCATTTTCTTTTCCTCCTTTAGTTAAATGGCGATTCCTCGTCTACATCCTCCGGGATCTGCATAAATCCGTCATTGTCTACCGGTGTTTCCTGCTGCCCGCCGGAATTGTTGCTATTTCCTTTGCTTTCGCAAAATTCGTGTGTGTCTGCTACAAATTCTGTGTAATAAACCTTGTTTCCGTCTTTATTTGTGTATGATCCGCTTTGCGCATGGCATTCTACAATGATCTTTACGCCCTTTTTTATGTATCTTTCTACAAACTCCGCAGTTTTCCCAAATGCAACAATGCTTAAAAAGTCCGCCTGCTGCCCGCCGTCTTTCTTGCATCTTCTGTCTACCGCAAGTGTATATCTCGCTATTGCTACCGGCTGCGCTCCGTCGGTGTATCTGATCTCCGGATCCTTTGTTGGTCTGCCGCTAAATTTACAATCGTTCATTTCCCTTTGTTCCTCCTCTCCAAACTTCCAATATTGTTTCTACGTTCCATGCCGTCTGTACTGCGTCTAATGCGTATTCCTCCTGCATCCCTGCCGCTATAACCTCTCGTAAGTTTTTCAGTAGCGTTAAATATCCCTCGAAACTGTATGCGTGTTTCGTAGGATCCAATATAGCCGCCGCCTGCTCTGCAAATTCCGTGGTTGTTATGTCCGCAATCTCTTGTAACGTTCTTTGCTCAATCTTGCGGTTTTGTGTAAATTCCCGCTGCATTTCTGCTACTAATTTGGATAAACTCAATATAGCCTCCCTCCCATTAACGCCCTTATAATGTCCTCTCTTTCATAGGATCCGGCGCGACTTCGTACCTTTGCAAACCTCTTTTCCAGCCTTTTCTTGTCGCAACCTATCAAGTCTGCAATTTGCTTTATTGTGTAGGTTTTCTCTGTAAAGATTGCAAATAACTTTTCCTGCTCCTCTGCTTTGTACTTCAGATCTACCGCCCTGTTGCCGTGTGGGCTATTCTTTCCGGTGTGGTGTTCCGGGCATAAATACTTAAAATTCATTGGTATATCTAAACCGCCCTGCGATCTAAATACTATGTGGTGTCTTTGTCCTGGTAAATTACATCCCGGCACTTCGCATGGTTGCATTTGCTTTCCTCCTCTTAAAATCCGTTCCAAACTTTTTCTTCTCTGTATAAAAAGCATTGTTTGTCGTTGCATTCCTCTGGTAACAAGTCCTTTATTCTTTTTCGTGACTTGCTTATATAAAGTTTTGACCTTATTTTCGTGTCCTTTTGTTTGTCCTCCAATATTTGGTCAAATTCAAGCGTTTTTTCATACTCTTCTTTATTGTTCTTTTTTATGAATTTAAAAAAATAATTTGTATGAAAAGGGCAAAAGCAACACGCGCTCGCCTTTGTTTCAAGCCCCCATATGTCCTTTATGTATGCGTAATTGTCTTTTCTCTCTAAACCCATTTCGCAAAGTGGGAATTTATTTACAAACATTTTATGCGGGTTTTCTTTGCATCTCCTTTCTTCCTCTTTTGAAAACCCCAAGTGCATTTCATGTGCTTTTATGTCCTCCGGCTTTGTTCGTTGTCCTTTTTTGTATCCTAGTAACTGCTGCCTTACGAATTTTTGCATAATGCTTATTTTGTAATCTAGCGTACAATTTCGCATCATTTTTCCTTTTTTCCCGCTTTCGTCCACTGACCAAAAAGGTATTGAGACAACGCGTTTGTTTCCAAAATCTTTTAGGTAGTCCTTATATAGATTGCTTTCTAAAATATAAAACGGTATTCCTGCCCATTCGCAGGCTTGTTGTATGAAATATACCTGCGAATATACCCAAGCGGGTTCTAACCCTAGATCGCAAAATAATATAGCGTCGTATATTGGTACTTTTTCCGTGTATTTAAACTCGAACTTTTCCGCCTCTATCCTCTTATCTCGTATTAACTTGTTTGCGCAAGCCATAAGCGCCAATGCTGTGCTTTGCATTCCTGCCCCGCATGATAATATTTTCACTCTTGGCGTCCTTTCTACTTTCCTAAAATCTCATTACTCAATCTCTTGTAAAGATCTTTGTATAAATCTCTTTCCTTTATGAGTTTTGCAGCATCTACGCTTATATTGTTTTCCTGCTTAAGCCCTAGCGACTTGTGTAAGCACTGATCCAACCAACCGTTTTTAATGCAATTCTTTATATATTCATTGTCTAAATGTATTTCCACGTCGCATGGCTTAATTAAAATTTTTAACGCTGCCGTTGTGATCTTAAGCGCTAATGCGTTCTTTGTGTCGTTTTCAACTGCTGCCGCTGCTTTTCTCTCGTATCTCTTGCCCTTCCGGTCAATAAAAATAATTGTTGCCGCTGCTTTTCCGGATCCTCTCGGGTTGCCTTTGTGATCCAATGTAACGTCTATTGTTACTTTCACTTTATTCACTCTCCTTTCGTCTAGTATTTATTAGACGGCGCGCAGGTTTTCAACATCCTATCCACACCCGCCGCCGGGATCCGGTAACTTAATCATTGTGTAATGTTGTACCGGTCTACCGCTAAATGGGTTAATGCCGTTGTAAACGGTTTCTTTGTCTATGCAATAACCTTTTTTCGGCTTTGGATAATCTAACCATTTCTCGGCTTTCTTTACGATTGTTACCTTTGTTACCGGTTTTATTAAGTTTCTACTGCAACTGTAACGTTGTCTCGCGCCTCCGTCGTGTTCTTTATAGGTCTTGTCGGTCTCTTTGATGAAATAGGCGGCTAACTCTTTGTATTGCCCGGTATCGTCTAACGGTGTGAAATGTGGACTTCCCCACTTCCAACAATCGCGAACGATTTTATTTACGTTTGCCTCGATCCCATTTAGTATTAAATGGTGGTGGATCGCTTTATTTTTGTACTCGGTTGTTATTATGTACTTTAACTCCTCGCCTCGTTTCTTATATTCCTGGCGTAAAGTCCTTAAGAATTTTGTTAACCTCGTCCGCGCCTCTGCCGGATCCGGTCTTAGATCTTTTTTGTAGGTTAAGACTAAGTGGTAATCTCCGTAACCGAAATTAGCGTTTATAAGACGTCTTAGCCTTGCCTCTGCGTTCTTCCGGTTTACTTTCTCCATTTCCCCTGCGGTGGGCTTTTCTTTCCCTCCTCTTGGTCTGTGATCTCCTATTCTCTTGGAATAACTCTTTATTACCTCTACTGTCTTTCCTGCCGTTATTTCTGTTCTGTAATACGGCATACGCTTATACCTCGTTTCTGTCGTAAAGTTAATAGTTTGAACAAGTGTTAAAAGCGCTTGTTTTGCGCCTATTTTCTTGACTTTTCGCATGAAACTTGGTATAATATTTTTAGATTATTGGTGTTGCAAATTTCTTTTTATACCAAGTTTGCAGCATGGCGGCAACTCTCCCGGTTGCCGCTTTTTTCATGCCAAAACGTATACATATACAAGGGCTATGTGCAGATCGGCGTAATTGTATATGCCGCTATTTAATTCTGTGATCGTGTATCTGTCCTTTTCGTTCGTCCTGCGCGTTCCCTTGGCTCTTAAATGAAATCTCGCTACCTCTCTTTTCTGTAGCGCTTTTTGATCCTCCTTATAACCGAAACAACCTTTATATCCGCGGTATAATACCGTTCCGTCTTTTTCCTCGATTGCCATTGCTACCGGGTTGTCTATAATGTCTACGTGGTCTTTTAACGTCATTTCTTGCCTTTCCTATTCAGTTTTCAGTTTTTCAAGGACGGGGCGCCAACCAACGCGCGCGCCCGCGTCCGTCGCGGCGTAGCAAGCGTAGCCGCGCGCGGAGTTGTAGCCGCGAACCGACCGGAAGGACGCATAATTGTAATGTGTTTCCCGGCACCAAGAATACATATCGTCAAAGTGTAAAATATCGTTGTCCTCGTCGTATTCATCCATTAAGTGATCCCATTCGTTACCGCAGCCCTCGCCATAATCTTTGCCGTCGGATCCGGTTAAGATTCTAAGGGCATATTTTTCGTTGTCGATCTCGATTTCTTTACCGAATACGAAACCTTTTTCGTTTAATGTCTCCCATGAAATACCTTGTAAAATATTTCTGTCACATACCCAAATATCGCCCAATTTAAGCCAAGTAAGTTCTTTTCCCGGTACTGTATCGCCAATGCTGAAATCTGTACCGTTGTAGCCTAATGCGTCGCCTTTGTAATATGGTTTTTCCGGCGCCGGTACTGCTGCCCCTAAGATCTGCAAGGTTCCGAACTTCTTAACTTTCTCCTCCTCTCCTAAAAGTGCCTCGATCTGCTTATAGATCTTGCCTAATTCTTCTTTGATTTTCTTATCCATTCTCTTTGCCTCCTTATATTCATCCTGCTTTTGCAGGTTTTTGCTTTGCTCTTTCTCTTGTCTCAAATATCTTAAGGATCCCTGCGGTAAATCTTTGTTCGTAGCCCGCCGTAAAAGTAATTTTTACCTCTACGGCGGGTTTTTCCCTCTTTGCCATTTACTCGCCCCCCTATTCCGCTACCGGCTGCGCCTTTAATGCCTCGGCAAACTTGACGCCCTGCAAGAAAATAAGCATTTTGCTTTGCTCGCTATCGCTCATTGTCTTAATAAGTCTTGTTACGTTATCAACTTCCGGCTTGTCCTCTGTTTTAATTAAAACGTCTACATCCTTTGCCATAACTGCCGCCTCCTTTTCTTCTATGTGCTATCCTCTGTATTATGGGCTTGGAACCCTCCGGCGTTGCCGGGCTACATTATAGCGGCGGATTTTAACCGCCTAATAAAAACTGTCTTTTTGCATTTCGTCGTCAACTTCTTTCGGTATTGGCATTGGCGCGAAATCGTCGTTTTTGCCCTCCCAATAGTCCATTAGGTCGCTTATGTACTTATTAAATTCCTCTACTCTACTCATTTTTTGCCCCCTTTGCAGCCTTTAGTGCCGGCGGTTTCCCGCCTATGCTCTTAAGATTGGTGCCATTGAATACTGGCCTAATGGGTAAACGCTTTCGGCGTCTACGATTTCTGGTAATTTAGCGATTATCCGGCACTTGATTGTTTTATTTCCGTCTGATAACGTAACCGTCTTTGCGGTTCTTGCGGTTACTGTGTAACTCCAAGTACAATTCTGATCGCAAGCGCTTTTGCAACTGTATGTCTTTCCTACTTCAAATGTTCTCATTGTCTTTCCCTCCTTGGGGTGGCTTTGCGCCACCCTATTTTGTTTTCCTCCCGGTTGATTATTGGTTTTTTGCGTTCCACTTGTTGTTTATGTGACTATTATACGTCTCAATATCCAACTTGTCAATATCTTTTTTGTTGCTTTTGTGACTTTTTTAATTGACAATTTGTTTTGTGGGTGTTATTGTGTAAACAGAAAGTGAGGTGTGCGTAATGAATGAGCGTATTAAACAACTTAGAAAAGCGCTTGGGTTTACTCAACAAGAATTTGCGGAACGCATAGGTGTGAAACGGAACACAATAGCGCAATATGAAACCGGCAGGAATGAACCAATAGGTAGTGTTGTTAATCTTATATGCAAGGAATATAGCGTAAATCCCGATTGGCTCCGCGACGGATCCGGGGAAATGTTTATAGATCCTGCTACTTTCTCATTAGATGAATATGCGCAGGCGAATAAACTTAATAAAACCGAAATTTCTATTATTCGCGGTTTTATGGAATTGGATCCGGAAACGCGGCAGGCAATTTATAATATCTTTTCTAATGCCTTTAACGAAAACAACGCCGCTATCCCGGACGATCAGCAGGAATTAGAAAGACTTTCCCCGCCAATCGACATCGAAAATAGCGACGTTGGTTAGGCGCCCGCCGGTTGCGTTATCTTATTACATATAACTTAGTGTGGGCAGCAAACATAACGTTGTAATATATTGTGTTTGTTGCCCGGTAGTATATGGCGTATACTGTTGGGCTATCAAAACGAATATATTTCTTTATCATGCGATCCCTCCTTTATGTATGGCGGGCGCAGGCACTATTATAAAATTGAATGTGAGGTTTTTATCATGGGAACTTTTGGTAATGAAATAAGCCGAGATCGAAAAGGCGTTTTGATCGCTATCTTTCTTGGTTGGTGCGGTGGTTACCGTTTTTATAAGAAACAATTTGTCCTAGGTTTTATTTATCTTTTTACCTGCGGTTTGTTCTGTATTGGTTGGATTGTTGATATTGTGGCGTCATTATCTCCGGAAAAACCGGATAAACCCGCTAAAACCGTTGAGAATGCCACCCCAACAAATGAGGTTGCAAGATTTCACACAAGCGTTGTTGGCGTTACTTACCCAACCGTGCAAGGCGGATATTTTAAACGGCAAGATGTTTTAGCAGATATGCGCCGTAAAGATAAATTAGTTATTGTTTTATTTGAATATGAGGGCAAGCCCGCTTATAGAGTTGTTAATGATCGGTGCGGTAGCGATATAGGAAATCTAAATGCGGAACTTGCCGCAGAAATTAGCAGGAAATACGCCGATTGTGCTATAAAGGTTACTGAATGGGAAGTTACCGGCGGATTCGACGGTATGAAGTATGGATGCAATATAGAACTTGCATTTTATAAAAACTAGGCAAAACAAAAACCGCCCGACGCTGCAACGTCGAACGGCTCGTATAAGGCTTATTGCCAATATTTAGCAAATATATTATAGCATAAGCCTTACAATTTGTGTAGGCTTATTTTTTATACTCTTTTTTAGGTGGTGTTACTATGTTAATGATTGCTGATTATAGTAGAAAATCTGTATACAGTGATAAATCAGATAGCACGCAGGCGCAATATAATTTAGCGCTTGATTATTGTAAAGGTCATTATAACGATTATGAGGTAATCCGTTATGAGGATGAGGGCTACACCGGCGCCAATACTGACCGCCCGGCGTTTTCTTGTATGGTTAATGATATAAAGGACGGCAAAATAAATATTGTGATCTGCTATAAAATTGATCGTGTCAGCCGTGACGTTAAGGATTTTTCCAACTTCTTTTCCTTTTTGCAGGATCATAACGTAGAATTTGTTAGCATTAAGGAACAAATAGACACGTCTACGCCGCTTGGGCGCGCTATGATGTATATATGCTCCGTTTTCGCGCAAATGGAACGTGAGACTATCGCAGAACGCGTAAAAGACGGTATGACCGATCTGTCTAAAACCGGTAAATGGGCGGGCGGCCGTGCTCCTCTTGGGTATAAGCGCGAACGCGTGGAGATCTCCGGGAAATCACATACCGTATTGATTCCGGATGCGCAGGGCTGCAAGTTATTAAATCTTATTTCTGATACTTTTTTGGATACCGGTTATTCTCTCACGCAGTTAGAAAGATATTGCAGGGAAAACAATATAACTACCTCTCGCGGCGCTTATTTTTCCTCCTCGCAAATATGGACTATATTAAAAAATCCTATCTACTGCACCGCAGATCAAGCCGCCTATGATTACTTTGAGGGTTTAGGGTGCCAAATGGGTGTTGATCGTGATAAGTTCGACGGTAAACGTGCGATAATGTCTTATGGCAGGACGGCGGGCGGTAAACGAAAGAAACATGTTGTAAATCCTCCGGAAAAATGGGTTATTTCCGTCGGGCTGCACGCCCCTTTGTGGACTTCTGAAAAATATATAGCTATACAAGATCGTTTCGGAAATAATCAGATTGACAAGGCGCGTAAACATAAAATCGGGATCCTTAAGGGTGTAGTTAAATGTAAATGCGGCTATACTATGCGTGTTCAGCATAAAGTCGATAATGCTAACGGAAAAATTTACGATAATTACTTTTGCAGCTTAAGGAACCGTCGCGGTAAATCCTTTTGCGATATGCACTTTACGCCGGTTTCTACTTTGGATGATGCAGTTATTGAGATCTTAAAGCAAATTAAGCTAGATAAATCCATGATCGACAATTTTATTGTTGATGATAGCAAAATAAATGTTGCCTACCGCTCCCGATCCGACGTGCAACGCGATATAGATAGGATCGACGGAAAAATACTTAATCTTACTAATGCGCTCGGTAACGCCTCCGGCTCTACTGCGTCGAAATATATTGTACAAGAAATAGAAAGATTGGATCGCGAATTGTCCGGGCTTAAATATGAATTGTTGGAAATATCCACAAATGAAAAAAAGCGCAACCGCGCTAATTATGATAGAGAATTAAAATATAAAATGGTGTGTGATATAGTGGATAACTTAGAATATGCAGACTATGACGAAATTAACGGATTGTTAAAGGATCTCTTTAAGGAATGTGTTTACGACGGTCAAACTCTGCATATTAAAATTTAGTTTTTCTCTCTTTTTTATTCTGATACGTTCTGGTCTCATACGAAGAGCCGATCGGATCAGATCACGAATCGTAATTGCTGCAACTCCCTCCATATTGGAATTCCTTGTCTCAAGGCGCACCAGATTGCGTACTCCCTGTATCTGTAATTCCGCAGAATCTTCAATTGTAATCACTCGCTCATCCTCGGGAATATATTGCGATAATGCATTAAGAAATGTTGTTTTTCCGGAACTCGTTCCACCGGAGACCAGGATGCTATACCTTGCATGAACCAAAGTTTCTAGCAGTTCTGCCGCCTCCATACTGATCGCGCCTCTGCGGATCAGTTCCTCCATACTAAACGGTTTCTCCGGAAACTTTCGTATTGTGATTGCAGCTCCATCAATTGCAATCGGTGAAAGCACAATATTGACACGGGAGCCATCCATCAATCGTGTATCCACAATCGGTGTCGATTGGTTTACTACACGATTATGTCGCCCGACAATCTGCTGGATTACATCCTGCATCTTCTCTTCACTTTCAAACGACTCGCCCCACTCACATACCTGCCCATCCTTCTCATAAAAAATGTGTTTCGGTCCATTCACCATGATCTCTGTCACCTGTGAATCATCGATCAGTTCCTGCAAGGCATCCAGTTTTCGCAGAGAATTAAACACTTTTTGCTCAATTCTCACACGCTCCCTGACGGAAAACTTCTCTGCACGCATACAGCGGCAAGTCTCTTCTCCGATCAGTTCCTCAATTTCCTCATCGGACATCTCCCTTGAGAGATCCATCCTTTCAAGAACACGTGCACGGATCTCATTTGTATAATTAAGATCCAACTGCCATCACCCCCGGCATCATCCTGCGCAGACTGTCTCCAACTTCATTCCACTTCCACTGCTCAACCAGACGCTCACACGAAATCATTGGTACTGCAACGCGCGGAATCTCCACACGGCGAATATGTTCCTGCGGATCCACATTCATATGTTTCTGCAGCTCTGTAACAAATTCTTTCTCTCTCCACTGCCCCAGACCTCCACGGCTTTTCATAAGAAAAATACTATCACATCCGGCAAGCGTCTCAAAGAACCCCACAAATCGCGATCCCATATTCATGATAATCGTTGTATACCCCATATCCTGCATAAGCATCTGCTGAAGTCTACGATAACTTTCGGCCTGTGCCTCACACAGACATTCCGTGTTACAGACACAACATGCAACGTCAATATTATCCAAATGTGCAATACACCCCATCATCCTTGCTCTTGAATATTTTCCACTTTCCGCCATCACAAGTAATTCTTCAAGCCCAGCTTCCTGGTCTTCTCCTAACAATTGTGACAAACCACTATTTTCCTGCAGATCCAAAAGAAGCACCTTCTCATGTTCACTCATAATGGACGCAAGCGTTACCGCAAACGGCATCTGATACTCATTCTCAGCCAGTGCATAGACTGCAAACGACTGATGTTTCTGCCCGATTCTTCCATTCCGCCGGACATCCTGTATCTCCTCTCCGACGTGCCGGAGTATCTCATCCACAATCTTGTTTACTTCCTGATATTTATCCACAAAAAATACCTCTCCTTCCCGTGATTCTTCCTCCTCTTCCCTATCGCAGAGTACAATGATGGGCAGCTTATGCAGCATGTTCTCATACGCTTCTCTCCATCCGGATAATAGCATACCATCTAGTCCAGCACATGCATGTACCGCCGCCTGTTCCTCTGTAAACAAATGCAACTCCAGTCTGTCCTGATAATGCTTCATCAGACAGCTGGTAAAACGTTCCCCATACTCCTGATCTTCCAAATACAGACCTAATCGAATCTTTCTCATAAAACCTCCTTTTCTCCTTGAATACATGCCTTTTTCACCCCAATAACATGGCATTCTTTTCATGTTCTTATCATCTACGGATGCTTCATGTTCACAACACCTGTACTGCCACTGCTGCAATGTAACCAATCAGTATCGCCACAGAAAAATGCATGAGATTTCGGTGCTCCGCCCACTCTTTATGGTACGACACAATCCCCTCCTGCCGGAGGCAGCGAAAGTAAGTGCCTGCCCGAAGCAGACTGCCACAAAAGTTGCGGTTATATAACATTTTGCATACCGCAATAACAGCTGCCGCTACAAAAGAAAAGAACATACAGCTTATCAACAATCTGAAATTTGTAAATCCTCCGATAATGGAAAATAGTTTGATGTCTCCCGCCCCAAGTACTCCCAGGAGATATAACAGATATAACACGATAACCGGAAATGATAAATTCGCCAGTACATATATGACTTGCTTAGGACCTCCCGTTGTAAGGCCGAATGCCAGCGAAAATAGAATACCCATGAGTATCAGCCGGTTACTGATCTTCATGTACATAAAGTCCTGAACCACCGCCGCTGCTAAGATTACGAGCAGTGTACGTGCAGTTAATTCCTGCACCACATTCAATTGCATCACCTCTTTTGTTGTAAGCCGTATTATAGCAAACGTCATTTTCAATTGTCAATAATGCGATTTGTTCAAAAAAATTCTGTAAATTTTGTATATCTTTTCCAAATTTTGCTTATACTTGTAAAAAGAATTTTTTGGAAAGCAGGTGATCTTATGAAGATTTTTAAGACCGCAGAACCTGCTGAAGATGGTTATTCTACGCTCGTTGATCATCTGCAGCAGACGTCCGTCGAACTAAAGAATGTGTATAACAATTTAGAAAATGTTGTGGAACCGGATCTCATCGATTATTACATTTATGAGGCCAAGGCTGTCCAGATGCGTTATAAATTTCTGCTTGGATGTGTCAAAAAATTAGAGGATTCTTACACCAAGAATCCTCTCTGATTATCATAATTCATATCATTTTCATTCAGCTGATTTCTACCATACGTCATACCTGCGTAAATCTGCTGGGTATTGCTCATGATCGGCGCACTTGTATCGCTTTTTGCTGCTTCTGCAAACGAATGGTACAGGCGCCGCATGATCTTTTCGGCTTCCTCAAGCCCGTCCAGACGGTTCTCATATAAAACGCGCGCCAGTTCATTCTTGCAAAACATATAAAGTGAATAGAGATTGTTTGAAATCTCATATGCGAAATTCAGACTTCCGATCAATTCGTCCAGCACATTCTGTGCCTTGCGGATGGAAGCCTTCATCTCATCATGATTACCGGATTCATACGCCTTGCGGGCATCGTGCATATAAGCAAATCCGATCTCATAGATAATGACGATCATTCCACCCGAATTACACTGACTTAAGCGACGGGTAAAGTCCTGCTTTAACGAATTCTCCATGCCCTACCTCCTACTGCAACAGAGACAACACTTTTTCCGGCAGATCGTTGGCCTGTGCAAGCACGGAAACGGTTGCCTGCTCAAGAACATTCTGCTGCGTATATTCGGTCATCTCCTCCGCCATATCGGTATCAAGAATGCCGGAGTATGCGTTGGTCATATCCTCATGCGTTTCCGATAAACTGTTGGATGCATACTCGAGGCGGTTGGTAAACGCACCGATTCTCGAACGTATATCGTTAAGTTTTGCAATTGCATCATCAAGCGTATTCATCGCGTTTTCCGGACCATTGGTAACCGTTACATCAACTTTATCAAGATAAAGACTTTCGGATGAAACCTCCGGGATACGCACATCCATATCCTGATACTGATTTGCCCCGATCTGAATGGACATTGCTCCAATATCCGTAACTTCAATCTTGGCGTCTTCTTTCACATTGTTTTTCAACATAAAATCCATGGAAAATCCACCGATATCTGTAATTTTAACTCGCGCTCCATCTGCATTGACCGTAGCGGTCTTGGAAAATCCTTTGTCCGTTTTTAATGTAATCTCTGCATCGCTGCCTTTCTTGGCAATATAAAAATCTTCACTATCCTTGACATTTTTTGCATCCGGATCTGCATCGATTCTCAGATCTTTTGCCATCGCCTTGCTGAAAACCATAGTAATTTCCTGTTTGGAACCATACTCTTTGGATGCAATATTAAATTTTCCATCATCCGTACGGCTGGCCACACAGCCGGCTTTTTCAGCCGCTGTACGAAGCTGTTCGTAGAAAGCCTCCTCGGACATTCCCTGAACATACTCTACATTAACATCATTGATCTGGAATGTTCCGCCTGTTGCTCCCGTTGGCATCGGAATCTTGTATTCTGCCGACTTTGCCGGTTCATCTACGGTAAATTCATATGTTCCGGCAAGAACCTGATCCGAAATATCCATTCTCTCTGTCTGCTTCGAATATACACGCACATCAGAAGATCCATCAAGAAGTGTCTTGGTATTATACTCTGTGTCAGAAGAAATACGATCCACTTCTTCCGTCAGTTTATCAATCTCGTCCTGCATACTCTTTCGATCGCTGTAAGAATTGGTGCCGTTGGCAGCCTGCACATTCAGCTCACGGATTCTCTGCAACATACTGCTCACTTCGTTTAATGCACCATCTGCAATACGAAGTACCGACTCACCGTCAGACGCATTGGATTCCGCCTGATCGAGTGCATCAATCTGTGCTTTCATCTTGTTGGAGATCGCCATCCCCGCCGGATTATCACCCGCACGGTTGATCTTGTATCCGCTTGACAGACGCTCCATAGACTTACTCAGCTTATTTTCTGTACGAAGTAACTGCTTATTTGTGATTACAGCAGACATATTTCGATTAATTTTCATATTGTTCCCTTTCACTGGGTTGTGCGTCCGTGCACCCGGATTTGACCATCCCTGTCAACTCATCTGCATAATATATCGTCCGGATTTTGTATTTTTTTAACCACAAGCGATGTATAATTTGCATTTGCAGGGAAATCGTATTATAATAGCACCATTAAAAACATTGCAAAGGAGGATTTTTCCAATGGCAAAAGTAACTAAGGATACTATGATCGGCGAGCTTCTTCAGATTGATGCTGATATCGCACCGATGCTTTTAAATATTGGTATGCACTGTCTCGGATGCCCATCTTCCCAGATGGAGACAATCGGCGAGGCTGCTATGGTTCACGGAATCGAGCCGGATGACCTGGTAAATGATATCAATGATTTCTTAGAGCATGATTTAGCTTAAGATGTAACAAAGCGGCTGTCCCGCAGATGAATCTCATCTATGGGGTAGCCGCTTTTTATGATCCAAAAATTATAACGCTGCAAGAACCTGCAACGCATTCGGACCTGTAATCCGCTTTCCATGTTCTGTAAAATACGCCTCTGTTGCAGCACTGTAATGCCGCTGACTCGCATATTCGCATATGATATTGCACACTTTATTAAACTGTTCCGGGGTATGATCATCCTTGTGAATAATCAGGAAAAAGCGATTTTTCTGTACATTCTTGTATAGATCATTGCGTCCGTTGTAATAGCCATCCAATACATGAGCAAGACGCTCCACCTGCTCCATATTCTCAAACTCAAACATCTTCGCCAGATCTACCGGCACTTCCGGAATCGTTGTCTTCTCCTCGGTCTCCGGTAAAGTTTCTTTCACTTTCTGTGCTTCCTGACTCTCACGAATCTTATTGAAAAGTCCAATGATATCATCTGCACCTTTGATCTGTGGAATATTCTGCGCAGTTCCTGCACCCTGGAACAATTCTTCCTCATCCGCATCCGAGAATTGGGAAAATCTGGTATCCAGTTCATCCGGATATTCAACTTTGGTAATCAAAAGAATTAATGATTCGGAAGACAACGGGATTGCTTCCACCATCAACGGTATATCATTTGCCTCAAAGCCAAATTCATAATTGGCCTGTTCTATCATATCATGGAAAAGTCCTTTGGCTTTCTCAGATCCGTACGCAAGCTCACGTAAATTGATCTGTCGGTCCGCCAAATCCTGTTTCGTCAATGTGCAGCGGATCTGATTTTCGTTTACTTTTTCAATTTTCATACAATCACATCCTTACCTTGAAAATCTCTTGTAAATCGTACACTTATTATAATCAAACACCCTCTCCTTGTAAAGTTTACGCTCATTAAAAATTTATAAACTTCATCTACACCTATTAAAATTTAAAAAAAGGTCTTGCATTTTAAAAATGAGTGTGCTATAAGTTTATGCATGAGATGCGACTCCGACACAAAGGAGCGTATGAAAGACAATAATAATTTTATCTTGTCTGGCAGATATGAGATTTTAAAACCACTCGGTTGCGGTAGCAATGGAACCGTTTATCTCGCCAGATATCAATCTTTAGGGATTGATCGTGCTGTTAAGGTATTCCCCAAGTCCGATGCACAATCTCCCTTCGCAGTATCAGAAGCACAAATTTTAAAAGCAGTTCAGCATCCTGGTATCCCCACGATTTATGATTTTGAAGAAGATGAATCTTTTTACTATTTGGTGGAAGAATATATTCAGGGTGACTCATTAGAACAGTTTCTGCTTCGTCAACCGTTAATTTCCAGAGCTTTATTTTATCAATTTTGTGAACAACTATGTGATATTTTTGCGTATCTGCATTCACTATCACCCAGCCCGATCCTCTATCAGGATCTCAAGCCTGAGCATATTATAGTATGTGGATTACAGATTAAATTAATCGATTTTAGCGTTGCTTCATTTATTACCAACTCTGGAAATGACTTCAATCATTTCGGGAATGCAGAGTTTTCTGCACCGGAGCTGACACATCAGGCGCCGCCGACACTTGCTGCCGATATCTACAGTATCGGACGCATCATTCGTCTACTGCTGCCACATGTCGATGCATCCATCGCCCGAAATATCCTACCGATTATCCAAAAAACCCAAAATGCAGATCCGAGTGACCGTTATCAGACGGTCCGGCAATTAAGTACTGCCTTAGCGGATACAAATGATAATACGGAGGAGTCGCATCTCAGACTGACAGTTGCGGTCATCGGCAGCCACTCCGGCTGCGGATGCACACATGTAGCAATATCGCTTGTTTCCACGCTTCGATTTATCGGCCATGCAGCAGTCTATCTCGAGAAAAACAAGACCAATCACTTGAGATGCGCTGTCCGGCAGATGAAACAGGTCTGGGAAAAGGACGGATATTACTCACACCAATGTTTTCAAGGATATCCCAAATACGATGAAGGCATTACCATTCCTGCGCCAAGTGCAGAAATAATCGTGGAGGATTATGGTAACAACTATTCTCCCCTTGAACTTTCAACCGCAGATTATATCCTATATGTCTGTGGTGGCGGACTCTGGCACAGACCGGATGCAACGATCAATGATCATTTCTTACCACAGCTGGGAGATCGATTGAAAATTATTGCGAATCTGTGTGACCGCAAAACCGCGCTGTTTTTTGCCAGAAAGTTCTCTATGCCGGTCTATTCGTATCCGTATGATACGGATCCATTTCATGTCGATCGGTCTAAGCAGGACTTTATACACTGGCTATCACTTCAGAAAGGACGGAAATCACTATATTTAAATTTAAAAAACCATTTTTCCCGACACCTGCGACGATAGGTGTGTGCGGGGTTGCCCCTAACGTCGGGACAACACATATGTGTATTGCTTTGGCAAATTACCTACATAGCCGCTTCTTTGCAAGAACCCGATATCTGGAAGTAAATCCAACACATGAGATTGCATTACTGAATATCAGATCCAAATCTGATTCCGATTTCCGAATGCAAGGTGTTCATTACTATCCAAATCTCACGATTCGAACATTGAATGATGTGCTAAGTAAACCGTGTACCTATTCCGTACTCGACTTTGGTGTATTAACCCCAGGCACATACCGGGAATTTCTTGCATGCGATCTTCGCATTGTCATCTGTCATGCATCGGTTTGGAAGTCTGATTCTTTGGAGCGTTTTGTCCAACAACTATCAAATTTTAATATTAAAAAAGCAACGGTGAAGCTTCTATGTAATGGGGGAATAAAGACTGATGTTGGGCATCTCAGACATAAATATGACTTTCCGGTATTTCCGATTCCGGTTCTGAAGGATCCGTTTCACATTGACCGCGAGTTTATTTATTTTTTTGAACAACTGACGAAAGGAGAATAGTTATCACGATATCAAATAGTAGCGATCAGCTTCTTATTGAGTTTAAGCCAGGTATGTATCAGGGACTTACGATTCTATTACCTGATACACCAAACAATTAGAATAAAGTCACAACTTTTTATGATTGGTCACGAATAAAATTGAAAAACTGTTGGGATGATAGAAGGAAGTCTCAATGCACACTTTACTTTTATCATTTGCACATTGGATGAAAAAAGAGTTTAAAGGGCCGAAACAAGTCTGTCTTCGGTCCTTTGAAATTTTCTTAATTTTCCTTCATATTATTTGAATCTGCATAGGCACAATGCTATAATCGAAATTGAGATTGACATTAAACAAAGGAAGGTCTACGCATGAAAAAGAAAGCATTACCGATTCTAGTAGTTTGCGGTCTGATTGTAATTATTGTAGCAATCATGGGAGTCACTTCTCTCATTCGCAAATATACACCAAGCAAGGAGCGCCAGGATCTAAACACTTATTATAATGTAAGTTCGAACGATCAGGTTGCCATTATACTGAATAACGAACGCATCGAATCACAGGGAAAACTGATCGACGGACATGTTTACCTGGATTATAATTTTATACATGATAATATCAATTCCCGTTTCTATTGGGATCACAATGAAAATATACTTCTGTACGCAACTCCGCAGGATTTAATCTCAGCCGAAGCTGATGCTACTAAGTATCTGATTACAAAATCGTCCGTCGATTACGGCCGACCGATTGTAAAGGCCAGTTCCGACTCTGCATATGTGGATCTGGATTTTGTAAAACAGTATTCTGATTTCTCTTACGAATACTTCGAATCACCGAATCGCATTGTCGTCACAAACGAATGGGGCAATTACACAATTGCTACCGCCAGCCGCAACACACATGTCCGACTCAAGGGAGGTATCAAAAGTCCGATTCTTGAAGATCTTGCTGATAAGGACGAAGTCACGATTATCGAAGCAGGCGACAATTGGACAAAGGTATTGACCGCAGACGGAGTCATCGGATATGTACAGGGAAAGAAACTTTCCGCACCTACTGAGAAAACCCGCACCAGTGATTATACTCCGGATACGTTTGCTCATATTCAAAAAGATTTCAAAATATGTATGGCCTGGCATCAGGTAACCAACTCAGCAGCCAATGCTGCAATTTCTTCTGTTCTTGCGAGCACCAAGGGAGTCAATGTTATCTCGCCAACCTGGTTCTATTTAAACGATAACGATGGCAATCTTGCGAATCTGGCAAGCATTGATTACGTCAACTACTGCCATTCCCAGGGAGTCGAAGTGTGGGCTTTGGTCAGCAACCTTGAGAATAGTGATGCCGACTCTGCCAAAGTACTGACGCATACCAGCAAGCGACAGAATCTGGTCAATCAGATTGTCTCAATGGCAATTCAGTACAATCTTGACGGAATCAATCTTGATTTTGAATCATTAAACCGTGATGATGTGGGCGATTCGTATATCGAATTTGTTCGTGAATTGTCAATCAAATGTGCAAACAACGGAATTGTATTGTCTGTTGATAATTATGTACCGAGCAGCTATACTTCCTTTTACAATCGCGCAGAACAGGCAAACTTTGCCGATTATGTTGTAATTATGGGATATGATGAGCATTATGCCGGATCAAAAGAAGAAGGATCCGTTGCTTCCCTCAGCTGGGTAAAGCAGGGAGTTGCCGACACTCTGGCAGAAGTTCCAGCCGACCAGGTCATCCTCGGCATGCCATTCTACACAAGAGTCTGGGCTCTCACACCACAAAGCAGTTCTGACAATCAGGATGAAAGTGCTGATACGGATTATGAAGTAAGCTCACAAATTTACGGAATGCGTGCTGCGGATACGCTTCTTGCCAGCAATAATGCAACAAAGACCTGGCTGGAGGACTGCGGTCAGAATTACTCCGAATTCAAAAACGGAGATGTCATCTACAAAGTATGGCTCGAAGATTCATCCTCCGCAGAACAGCGGTTAAAACTCATTGATGAAAACAAACTCGCCGGTGCATCCTTCTGGAAGCTCGGATTTGAGACCAGCAGCATCTGGGATACAATTATCAAGTATATTAACTAATCCCACCGCATAAATTGAATTAACGATTACAAAAGCCTTTTGCCAAATGCAAAAGGCTTTTTGTTACCATTCAACCGAGGTATTTATGCAAAAAAAGTTCGAAGTTCTCATGATCTGCTGTCTGTTCGTCAGTTCTTTTCTTCTCGCACGGGCAGGTGCCGCCTTTGTCTCTGCCAAATCTACTACGGATTCCCCAACGTGTATCGTGCTTGATGCCGGACACGGCGGAAGTGATCCCGGCAAAGTCGGCTGCGGCGATGTCTTAGAAAAAGATATCAATCTTGCGATCGTGTACAAATTAAAAACATTATTTGAAAATAAGGGATTTAAAGTTGTCCTGACACGAACCGATGATAAGCCGCTTGCAGCTGAAAATTCCAAAAACATGAAAATTGAAGATATGCGGAATCGTGTCGCCTTAATCACAGAAACCATGCCTGTTATGACGATCAGTATTCATCAGAACAGTTTTCCGGATAGTTCTATTTCCGGTCCGCAGGTATTCTTCTACGACCAATCTCCGGAAGGAGAAGTAATTGCAGCAACTTTACAGGATACTTTAAATACTATCATGGATCCTCCAAAACCACGTGTGTCCAAGTCCAATGACGATTATTACATATTAAAGAAAACACCCACACCTACAGTTATCGTAGAATGTGGGTTCCTAAGCAATGAAAAAGAGGCATCTGATCTCACCACAGAAGCGTATCAGGAAAAGCTCGCCCGTGCTATCTATTTGGGTGCATGCGAATATCTGGCAAACCAGTCTATCTTGTCAGTTCCTGAATCGACTGAATAAAGCTTTCCGCAATATGATACAACCGACTGGTCTGTACCTCATATTCTGTTGTCGTACTCTGCGTCTTTCCTGTATTGTCCAGATCATTCTTTCCCATATTCTCTCCCTGCACAGAGGAGGCTTGCGTTCCCACTACACTCTCCTTGCGAATGCTCACCATCTCATAGTGCATAAGGGAGAGATTTTCTGCATAAGCAACATGAATATCAACGGATTCTTCCACAACTCCCGGACTCTGCTTCATTTTGTCTGCGAAATCATCCAGATGCTCGCGGATCATCTTCGCCGTTTCTTCATCATCCACTGCGATCATACCGCTGATACGATTACTTTTCGCCTCAAAAGAAGCAGCAACTTTGCCCATGGATGGGCTGTCAAAAAGGATGTCGACTGCTCCCTTTTTCTTTTCTCCGCGCACAATTTTCAATGAGACACCGGTTACCGAATCGCCAGTCTGTATCGGAATCATATAACTTTCTTCCGTTGTCTTCTTGGCACAAAGTTTAAACTGGGCAGTCGCAAGCTGCATTGCACGGATATCAAGTGTTCCAACCTCAGGATCTTCAATAATCATACCATCCATCACATGTTCCGCAACCTCGGCAAGTGTTTCCTGCGCATCTGCAAGCTCTGTCGGATTCTTTAATGCTTCGCCAAAGGCTTCAAACACTTGCTGTTTCATCTGCGCTGCTTTTTCCACAGATGTCTTATCACCCCAGTCTTTTTTCCACAAAATCTCCATCATCTGGTTCGGGTGACGCAACATCTCATTTACTCCAAGAATATTGGCAATCGTATTTGGCATATCAAAATGATCCAGATATGCATAGACATCCTGCGACACCTCACTTGCCTGCTCATACATGGCAAGTTGTTGCTGCACATATGCCTCATCTGCTAACATTTCCTGCTCGGAGGTCTGCATTTCTTCCAGTTTCTGTGCAAACTGCTCCGGTGTCAGATCCATCCAGCCATCTTCTCCAAGTGTAGCAAGCTTATCCGGAGTGATCTGCTCCATAATGTCTTTGACGCAATTCTGCTGAAAACCTGCTGCAATCTGTTCATCAATCTTCGTTCCGGATGCCTTTGCACTCACGCCGTCAAAATTATCAGATACGCTGTAGTCCATACTGCCTTTCTTGCTGGTTCGCACTGCAGACAGTAGATTACGCATCGTAATTTCCGCACCCTGATGATAAAGCGATCCAATTGCTGCACCATCGGACTTTTCCACTTGTGCGATCAAGCGATAGATTCCGATATAGCTGCTGCGTTCCTCCTCAGAAATCGCATGGTTCTGTTCCAGCTTCCATAAATATTTGCTGAAACGTTCCTGTTCCTGATCCCCGGTCTCCTGCTGAATCTCTTCTGCCGCCTGATTTAACTCCTGCATCGACATATCGAGCGGATTCTCCCCTCTTCGAATCATCTCAAGTGTTGTCGCCGGATTCAGATTCCGGAATGCATGCTGCATCTCTTCATCCAATGCCTTAACCGACATAATATTTTCTTCCGTTATATCCAGTCCGTTATATGCAAGAATACGCACAGCTCTCTGATTTGCCGCACTCGTATCCAGCTTCATGCTCTCCAATATTGCATCTACATTGCGAAAAGCCTTCTGCATCGAATCGCCCATATCACTTCGCGGTGCTGTCATCAATGTCTCGTAACTTTCATTCGCCTTCTCAAATGTCTGCTGCATTTGCGCGCCAGCATCATAAACCTGCGTAATTGAACTCTCTGCGTCCACCGCTCCGAGTACATAAGCCGGCATGCCTTTTAACGCATCAAAGACCGTAAGCGTCTGCTCCATCGTATCAATATTCTGCTCACTCGGCTCAATTCCTGCACTGTCCAGCAGACTACGGTAATACGCGCGTTCCTGTTCCTTCAGCCCCTCGACCGTATCCTCCATCGCCTGATAATCCATCTCAACGCCAAGCTTGTCAATCGTCGCCTCCGCTTCCTTTGTCATAGAAAGGCGTGTCTCCTCCAACTGGCGCTGCGCAGTAATCATGGATGCCTCCGTTGGCCGCTTTCCCATGCGTATCGTATCCGCAATGGAATCCAGCATTCCGTTCCAGTCAACCGATCCGTCTTCGATCTGACCTGCAAGTTCCTTCAAATCCGTCAGTTGCTGCAGTTTCTCCGCCGTAAGTGGAATCTGTTCCTTAAGAAGCCACTTTGCATCAGAAAGTGTACTCTCATTCACCTCAAGCCCGGCAGCTTCAATAATCTGCATGATCTGTGGCTCGAGTTCAGACAAATCGATTTCCCCACCTGACAGCTGCGAATCATTGGCACTGCTATACTGCGCCTTATACACGTTCTGTATACTCGGCTCCAGATTATTCTTGAGCAGATAGCTCATCATATCGCCACTGATTTCTGTTATAGAGGCTGCCTGTGCCAATGCCTCCACGGTCTCACTCACATTCGCATCCGTCGCCGGAAGATCGTTCGCCTTAAGTACCGCCTCAATCTGCGTCGCCACCGCTGCACTTCCAGTAATATTCTCCAGCTGCTCCTTCGTCAGACCATCCCCGTACGCAGAGATATCTACCCCTGCTTTGGCAAGTTCTGCCTTAATCTTATCGGTTACGGTAACAACCGTATGACTATCCGTATTATTTGCGGAAAAACCTTCCTTTTGCATCTGCTGCAGATCATCCGCAGAAACCGTGTTTGACAGAACCGCCATCTCATTCTTGCGATCATCCGCAGTTAAATCATCCTTTTTCTGCAGCTCTTCCACTACGGTATCTTCATCCTCTTTTAATGGATTTCTGTATGTAGCCATATCGATCGTTCCGGAAGCCGACACTCCCGCCACACGCTCGTAGTGTTCCTGCTTCGCTCCGAATACAGTATTTTCTTCCGGCACTGCAGCCTGGTAAGCCGCAATTCCTTTATTTGTATCATTCTGTAAATTCTTTGTTACATTATCCCAAAGATTTGTCTGCTCAACCTGCATAAATTCTCCTGCATAACCCGGCGCCTCCATGCTCCGTTCATCAATTATGCTTTTGTTTTAGGCGCTTCCGTGACCTTATAATCTATATCGGACACATCTCCTCCAAAGTGAAGTCCATGCCTTGCATCTCTCCCTCCAATGACAGATATTTCATGCAAGAATGGATTTCTCGCATAGATAGCAAAAGAATGGCATCGCACACCACACGGATGCAACGATGCCACTCTTTCCCTCTTAACTACTCTTACTCTATCTAATATTTGAATACCGCAACGCCATATGCCGGTAATGGATAAGCAAATGAATACTTCTTTCCATCACATGGTGACTTTGTGGCTTTATAACTTTTCTTGCGATCCGTATCTGTTCCGTTGAATGCCGGATCTTCACTGTTTAATACCAGTCGATATGTCTTATTCTTCGGCACGCCGACACGATAATCGTCTCTTGCCACCGGAGTAAAATTAATGACAAAAAGCATATTATTCTTGCCATCTTTGCTTTTTCTCACAAAACTGAAAATGCTGCGATCCCTGTCATCCGCATTGATCCACTCAAATCCTGCCCAGGAAGTATCCTGCTCATACATGCATGGATTGTTGCGATACAGATGAAGCAATGCCTTCACCCAATCCTGTACCTTCTTGTGATTCGGATCCTCGAGAAGATACCAGTCAAGCTCACGCGCCTCGCTCCACTCCTGCGCCTGAGCAAATTCCTGTCCCATAAACAACAGCTTCTTGCCGGAATGTCCCATCATAAATGCGTAGCCTGCCATCAGGTTCTTGAACTTATCTCCCTCTAAACCAGGCATCTTATTGAGCATTGAACATTTCAGATGCACAACCTCATCGTGAGAAAGCACGAGAATGTACTTCTCACTCTCGTTATAACTCATCGCGAAAGTCATCTTGTGATGATTATCTTTGCGGAAATACGGATCCAGCTTCATATAATCTAAGAAATCATGCATCCAGCCCATATTCCACTTGTAGCTGAAGTTCAGACCATCCTCTTCTACCGCTCCGGTAACCTTCGGCCATGCGGTAGATTCCTCCGCAATCATCACCGTTCCAGGATTACGACCAAGGATCAGCGTATTAATATGCTTAAAGAACTCGATTGCTTCAAGATTCTTGTTGCCACCATAAATGTTCGGAACCCACTGACCGTTCTCCTTGCCATAATCAAGATAGAGCATAGAAGCAACCGCATCCACACGAAGTCCGTCAACATGATAATTTTCAACCCACATGAGTGCACTGCCGATCAGGAAATTCTTAACCTCATTCTTGCTGTAATCGAAGATCTTGGTTCCCCAATCCGGATGCTCTCCCTTGCGAGGATCTGCATATTCGTATGTCGGTGTTCCGTCAAAATCCACAAGTCCATGTGCATCCTTCGGGAAATGCGCCGGTACCCAGTCAAGAATGACACCAATCTTCTTCTTATGGCACTCATTGATCAGGTAAGCAAAATCCTCCGGCGTTCCGTAACGGGAGGTCGGTGCATAATAACCGGTTACCTGATAGCCCCACGATCCATCGAACGGATACTCCGAGATTCCCATCAATTCAATGTGTGTGTATCCCATCTCCTTGACATATGAAACCAATGATTTTGCCAGTTCACGATATGTGTAGAATCCATCATCGTCACGACCCGGGTGACGCATCCATGATCCCGGATGCACTTCATAGATTGCCATCGGCTGCTCATAGACCGTCTCCTTCGTCAAAGCGGCACGTGCCTTCATCCATGCATCATCCGTCCATTTGAATTTTGAAATATCCGTAACGATGGATGCAGTCTCAGGACGAAGCTGCGCATAATTTGCGTACGGATCAGCCTTGTAAAGACGATCTCCACTCTGTGTTACAATAATGAACTTGTACATACAGCCGACCTTAACGCCAGGCACGAACAGTTCATATACCCCCATCGTATCCGGATCCACGCGCTTCATCTCATGGGATGTCTCATCCCAGTTGTTGAACTCTCCAAATACATAAACCTGCTTTGCATGCGGTGCCCACACGTCGAAGCAAACGCCTTTTACCCCATTCATTGTCATAACATGGGCACCCATTTTACGGTAAATATCATAGTGTGTTGCCTGTCCAAACAGATAACAGTCCATCTCTGTAAAATTGCTCATATACTCTCCTCCACCTTCTATATACTATTCAAAATCCTTCTCTCTTAGTACAATTCGATCATCATCCGTATAGCGGCTCGCAGTCAGAATGCTGATTGCCTTCTTCAAACCACCATGAGCCTCACGGTCGATCGCCTCGTCCACAATCTCCTTTACCTCGGTCAGTGTTGTTGCCTGATCAAGTCTCTGGATATTGCTGATTCGATTATAGAGTGCAAGCACTGCCATATCATCAATCTTGTAACCAAGTTCTCTTGAATAGGATCTTGCAAACGTAACAAGCTCATCATTTGTAAAAATCGGTACAGAAATCTGCTCCGTAAACTTCTTTGCAAATCCCTCATCCAGCGATAACGCCTTCTTGATTCCCTTGGATGTATCCTCAATAATGATATAGACACCGCTTCGGTTCTGTTCCAAAAGAAGTGATAATGTAATCGCAGTCTGGCGTGTCAGTTCTCCGGCATTCTCGATGATCAGACATCCGCCTGCCACCTTCTTAAGCATCTGCGCAACATCCTTCTGATTCAACGCCTCCGCCTGAATCTTACCAATCTTGCCATCTAACTTTCCGGTCTCCTGCTGCAATACTTTGATTACACTTGTCGCAAGTGTTGTCTTACCACATCCGTGACCACCAAGGATCATCAGGTTACCAGTAGAAGCAGTCGGATCATGTTTCAGATGGTGTGTCGCTCCGGTCAATGCCTGTCGCAGCTGACCTTCCATGCCTTTGACCGGCATAAAATAAGAAAAGATCGTCTTCTCAGCCTCAGTCAGTTCCAGCATTGCCTCAGCCTCTTCATGTTCCTCCTTCACCAGATTCACTGGTTCGGAAATCTTCGGCATACGAACCGTTCTGTCTTTCCACGCATCACGCTCCGCCTGACATTTTGCCTTAACATCTGCCGGCTTCACTTGCTTCTGCGGAATGTCGATCATCGGAACATCCTTGAGTCCATCAGGCTCTTCCTCGATTTCTTCCTGCGCATCCTCAGCTTCTTTCTCCTGTACATCCTCTGGAACATATTCATCGGAGAAGTCTTCTACATTTGCGTTATACGGCTGCTCCTCCACCGGAATTTCTGTCTCGGGAAGTGGCATCTGCATGTCTGCTTCTTCCGGTGCATCCTCCGTCATATTCTCCTCAACCGGTGTCTCCTCCGCAAGAAATTCCTCGGCCTGAAGTTCTTCCTGCACAGCTTCATCTGCTAACGCTTCCTGTGTATATCCGCCATCTTCCATAAGCGGTTCTCCACCAGGATAAGTCGGCTCAAATACCTGTCCCGGGGTCTCAGCATCTTCCGGTTTATCCTGCAGATATTCTTCCTCTAATAATTCTCTCGGTGTCACACCGGCATCCAGCTTCGGGATCACACCGGTCAGACGATCCATGATATTGCCTGCCTGCTGCAGCGCACGTGCTTTCGCGGATTCAAGCTTACGCTGATTCGCCTCTTCCAAAGCAGCTTCCGCTGCACGCTTCGTCTTCTCCCACTCCTCAAGGACTTCCTCGATCGTGATCTGTCCGGTAATCTGGCGCTCCACCTGCATCCGGTCGTCCGTCACCATACTCATCTGTCCGTCCGAATCCTCACCGAGCATCTCCTTGAAGTTAATCTTGAGCGAACCGTCAATCTCCTCATCCGTCTCAATGTGTGGTGCATCCTGTTCAACCGGAACACTCTCCTCCTGCGGAAGCTTGAGATACGGAATCTCCTCAACCATCTTATTGATGTTGTCCAATGTATCGGTAACGGTCTCCTTCTCGGTCGCATCGATAATCTGCTGCATTCCCTTTGCGATCTCTTCCTGAAGGTTCACCGTATTAAATTTCTCCGGATTAATATTGACCGGTGGAATTGCTACCGGCTCATGCGCATACTCTCCGGCGCGCTGCATCTCCTCCACATTGATGTGTGTCATGCCATCCTTTGAATCTCTTGCCTGGCGGAAAGAACGATACTTCTCTTCCTGCGTCTTGGTTAACGGCTGATACAGCATCTTCAGCTCCAACGCACGCTCCACGTAAGGACCGTCACCGAACCAGAGAATCAACTCATCACAGGCATCGATACATTTGTCACTCATACCTGCTTTATGATATAAGTATGCAAGCTCATACGCCCATTCTTCTGTGTATTCCTGATCCTTAAGTTCCTCAAGAATCGGAATCAGTTCCGTATAAGGTGCTCCCTGTGCCTTCTTGATATCGTAGCGAAGCACGTATTTTAAACTATCATGTGGCGCAATCTGTACGAATTCCTCGTAATAATCCTGCGCCGCCTCGAAATCCGCCATCTTGACAGCCACTTCTGCCAGACGATAGATAATCATTCTTCCGATTGGAGACCGGTCATACGCCATCAGGAGTACGTCCCTACTGTCCTCATAACGCTCCGTCTTCTCGTAAATCTCGCCCGCTTTCACAAGTGCATTCACATTTTTGATCTTGTTCCAGTTAATAGTATCTGCAATATCCGCTGCATCTTCATATTTCTCTTCCGCATAGAGCGACTTCATTTGATCCAGCTTCAAATTATATTCATATTTATCCAACGATTGTCACCTCAGATTAGTTTACAAAAAGCCCAATTATTTAATTTTTAGTATACCATAGCCTACAAATAGTGTCAAAAAATATAGCACAAAATCAGACAAAAAAGCCGAAGCAGCCACACGATTTTGTGTAGTGCTCCGACTTCATTTTTCTATTATTTTTCTTCTTTCTTCTCGGCTTCTCCGGTACTCTTTGAATGCTTCTTTTTCTTGGATTTTGATGCCTCATAATGTACTAATGAGCCAGTCGACAGATCAACACTCTTCACATCAACATAAGCATCCGTTGCCTCCGGAAGCTGCCGCTTCCTGATCGAATGATCGACCAGTCTCTGCACGATATAATAGATCATCGCAAAAACCGGTACTCCAAGCAGCATTCCAATGAATCCAAATAAGCCGCCTCCGATCACGATTGCAAACATAACCCAGAAAGATGACAATCCGGTCGAACTTCCAAGAATCTTCGGTCCGATGATATTGCCGTCCACCTGCTGCAAAATGATAATAAAAATCAACAAATACAATGCATGCCATGGACTCTGGACAACAACCAGCAGTAGTGACGGGATAGCTCCGATAAACGGACCAAATACAGGAATAATGTTGGTTACACCGACAATAACCGCAACAAGCACCGCATCCGGAATGTGCAGAATCGAACATCCGACATAACAGATGACACCGATGATTGCAGAATCAATGATCTTGCCGATGATAAATCCACCGAAAATCTCGTCAGCCTTGTGCATCGTCTCAATGATAATATTACCCTGACGAGGCTTGAAGATCGCATAGATGGCCTTCTTGCTTTGTCCGATCAAACGCTCCTTGATCATAAGAACATATGCCGCAACAATGATTCCGATAACAAAATTCATGACGGCTTTCACAATGTTGATCACACCGGATGTAATCTGAAGCAGATACGTCTTGGCCTCCGGAAGCAGCGTCTTTGTTGCCCAATTCTCTACATAATCAACTAAATTGGTCAACATATCACCAATCTTATCGGTAACTTCAAACTCACCGAGTTTACCGCCTTGTACAAGCTTTATAAAATTCTGGACATTGCCCGGCAATGTATCCACAACTCCCACGATGCAGGAGATGACGGATGGTACGATCGCTGCGATCAGCAGAACCAGAATGATAAGGAGAAACAGAATCGCTCCTGCAATACCCAGTCCTCTCGAAAGCTTCTTAGCTTTCTGATCCGTTTTTGTCTTATCCTTCAGCAGCTTATAAAATCTTGTCTCAAAAAATTCCATGATCGGATTAAGAAGATAGGCAAGCACAAGTCCGATAATAATCGACTGCGCAGCTGCCACAATCTTATTCCATCCATCCGCAAATCCTTTGTAACGAAGCAACATGAAGAAAAAGAGGATACAGCAGGCAAAGGTAAGAAATACCATCAGTCCGATCTTTGCTAAATAGACATTCTGTTCTCTGCCTTTTTGCTTGCGCTCCGACAACTCCTGTTGCGTTGTGTTGTCTGTTGTCTCTTGCAATCCCATGTCCTCCTAGCCTCTGTAGTAGTTGATCAGGCAGCCCTTGAGAATAATATCCTTCTCGTCCGGAGTCAGTTCACCCATCTTGAGCGTGAACGGCTTCATCTGTCCATCCTTGACAACATATGCTTCAAATTCGGTCTTGCCGGAAGCGATTGCTTCACGGATTCCCGGTACAAATAAGTAATCCAGATTCTGGAATGGAAGGTCTCCCTCATCAATAATGAACGGAATCATACCCCAGTTGATCAGGTTTGAACGATATCTCTTTGTTGCATATTCGTTCGCGATATTTGCCCAGCCACCAAGTACTTTCTGGCAGGATGCAGCCTGTTCACGCGCAGATCCGTCACCCGGCTTTACTGCAAAAATCGTGCTTCCGAATCCGACATTGCCTTTTCCAACATTCTCAAATGCAGCTTCGATCGTCTGCATAACCGGCTTTAACTCCTCAACTGCCTCAAGCGGACAAGTTCCTGCTTCCACAGCCTTCTGTGCCTTCTGGATCTCCTTTGCACGTCCGACATACTCCGGATCCTTTCTGGAGAGTGCGAACTCTGCAAGACCAAGCGGGTTGGAACGATAAGAAGAAGTCTCACCGGATGGAATCAACTCATCCGTTGTTGTAACCGGATCATGAATCTCAGATACAACTTTAAGTACAAGGTTCTCAGGCAGTGCGCTCATTGCCGGCCAATCCTTGATATTCGGACCAAACTGGATCTCAACGCTCGGATCCGCAACACCCTTGCTGTCAAATACACGGTTCTCGTAAATCGTCTTATCGAAGAAGTACTTCGGCTTGCTGAAGTTCACATCAATATCTGCTGCCGATGTCAGGAATCCCTTGTTTGCAGCAGTTACAGCGATCGAACGTGCATCCATGAGAGCAACCGAAGAAATCTGTCCGTTCTGTACCTTAGATCCCTCACGGTTCGGGAAGTTACGTGTGGAATGACGGATTGAGAAAGCATTATTGGCCGGAGTATCACCCGCACCGAAGCACGGTCCGCAGAATGCAGTCTTCACAATCGCACCGGTAGCAAGAAGATTTGCCACAGCACCATTCTTCACAAGTTCCATATAAATCGGTGTCGATGCCGGATATACGCTCAAGGTGAACTCATCCGCTCCGATGGAGCATCCCTTTAAGATATCTGCTGCATCACAGATATTCTCGAATCCACCGCCGGCACAACCTGCGATAATTCCCTGATCTACATAGAGACGGCCATTCTTAACCTTACTCTTGAGATCAAGCTTCACTTTTCCATCAAAGCTTACCTCTGCACGCTTCTCGCAATCATCAAGAATATCCATAAGGTTTGCGTTTAACTCGTCGATCGTATAAGTATTGCTTGGGTGGAAAGGCATAGCGATCATTGGCTTGATCGTGCTTAAATCAATCTCGATAAAGCTATCGTAATAAGCAACCTCACCCGGATTCAATTCCTTGTAATCCTCTTCTCTTCCATGGATCTCGTAGAATTCCTTCACCTTATCATCGGTTCTCCAGATGGATGACAGACAGGTTGTCTCGGTTGTCATTACATCCACACCGATACGATAGTCAACGCTTAAGTTTGCAACGCCCGGTCCTACGAACTCCATTACTTTATTCTTAACAAATCCGTTGCCGAACACTTCTCCGATGATCGCCAAAGCGATATCCTGCGGACCAACGCCCTTCATCGGCTCGCCGGTCAGATAGATTCCGACAACACCCGGCATATCGATGTCATAAGTCTTGCTTAAAAGCTGCTTAACCAGCTCCGGTCCACCTTCGCCGACCGCCATCGTTCCGAGTGCACCGTAACGGGTATGGGAATCGGATCCCAGGATCATCTTGCCGCCGCCTGCAAGCATTTCGCGGGCAAACTGGTGAATAACTGCCTGATGAGGTGGAACGTAAATTCCGCCGTACTTCTTGGCACAGGTCAGTCCAAACATGTGGTCATCTTCGTTGATCGTTCCGCCGACCGCACAAAGACTGTTATGACAGTTTGTGAGAACGTACGGAATCGGGAATTTCTCAAGTCCTGACGCACGGGCAGTCTGGATAATTCCAACGAATGTGATATCATGTGAAGTCAACTTATCAAATTTGATCTGCAGCTTATCCATATTACCGGAAGTATTGTGATCCTGCAGGATTCCGTAAGCGATTGTTTCTTTCTTAGCATCCTCTGGCGTAACCTGCTTTCCGGTCTTGCCTGCCACTTCCGCAGCAGCCTCCGGTCCGTTGATGACAACATCTTTGCCATGGATCAGATACGCGCCGTTCTCATAAAGTTTCATTTTCTTTCCTCCTTGTGCCATTGAACACCAGCCGCAACAATTTAGCTGACTGACGCATTACTATCTCAAATTATATCTATAACTATATCGTAAATCAAGCGATTAGCAACGATTTTAACACTTTCCTGCTAGCGAGCCATCCAGCCGCATCCGGTTTCTATGCTTAGACCGTCTTAACAATCGGGAATGTGATTGTTGCAACAAACAGATCTCCATCCACCGTGATATCAAACTCACCGCCCATCAGATTCGTCAGATTCTTCGCGATCGACAGACCCAGTCCGCTTCCCTCCGTTGTGCGGGATTCCTCACCCCGGACAAAGCGTGCGGTCAGATCCTTACCACCCTCTTCCTGCGCGACCAAAGGTGTCTTTGATACATTCTTGATCGTAAAGATGGCATGATCCTTATCCACATCCAGCTCCACATACACTCTTGTATTCTCAAGCGCATATTTTGCCGCATTCGTATATAAATTTTCAATCGCACGATACAACTGGCGTCCATCTGCCTTGATCATGACCGAATTATGCGGAAGCTTCGTGACAATCGTCAGATCTCTTGCCTCAAAGCGTTCATTGAACTCGCCACCGGTCTGGTAAAGCAGCTCGACCAGATCGATCGTCTGAATATCCAGCTTGATATTGCCGGAACTGATCTTCGATGCCTCAACCAAATCTTCCGTCAGCTGCTTCAGTCTCTGTGACTTCTCATCAAGAATACGGATGTAATGGCGCGCATTCTCATTCTCCAGATTTTCGCGTTTTAACAGATCCACGTAATTGACGATCGATGTAAGCGGCGTCTTGATGTCATGTGACACATTGGTAATAAGATCCGCCTTCATACGCTCGTTGCGGATGCGGTCCATGATCGCGTCACTTAATCCCGCACGAATGTTGTTGACGGCTCCTGCCAGTTCCCGCTCCTGTCCGTGAAATTCTTCCACATTCAGCTTCGTATCGAGCGCTCCCGATGCAATTGCCTCAATCGCTTCCTGGATTTCAAATCTCTCCAGCGCCTTGCGCGTGCAGAGTCTCGGATTCTTTCCACTCGTAATCACTCTTCTTAGGAAGCATATGAAAATATAGATAAGGCTGTGTGTAAAAAGCGTATTATCCTTGGCACGTCTTACAATGCTTAGATAAATAATGAGGAACACGACATCCATAATATATGCAAGCGTTCCCGCTGCCACCAGAAGTCCCGCAAATTCGAACTGCATATTTCTGATATCCTTGCACAGATAGAGCATGGCATAGATAAATACAATGAAGATCACAAGTTCCACATCCGTATAGATCTTGTCCACGCCACCAAGATAGATATGCTGATCGTCCGCCGAACGACGTCCCGTAATTCCGGTCAGGAATGCAAGCATGACAAAACTTCCCACCAGCCCAAATATCGTGAGCGTGCTAAGAAGTCCCAGTCCATTGTAATGCATTCTCATATTGTAACCGATTCCGTACAGACCGCAGACCATCAGCACCAAACAAAGCTGGTGTATAACAACGGCTGCGCCTTTGATTCCGTTTGAGTATTCTTTCATCCGATGCTAAGCCCCCGCTTCGATCTTGTAGCCAACACCCCAGACAACTTTGAGGTAGCGCGGCTCCTTCGGGTTGATCTCAATTTTCTCACGGATATGACGAATATGTACTGCAACCGTATTGTCCGCTCCGATTGCTTCCTCATTCCAGATTTCCTCGTAGATCTGGCTGATCGAATAGACCTTGCCTTTGTTCTTCATAAGAAGTAACAGAATATTGTACTCGATCGGTGTCAGCTTGACTTCTTCTCCGTCCACCGTAACTTTCTTGAGATCATCATTGATCACCAGTCCGCCGGCTTCATACGTCGTCTCTCCCTGTACGCTGCTGGAAAGCGTTGTATAACGACGAAGCTGCGACTTCACGCGGGCAACCAGTTCAAGCGGGTTAAAAGGCTTCGTCACATAATCATCCGCACCTACATTAAGTCCTAAAATCTTGTCCGCATCCTCCGTCTTCGCGGAAAGAATAATGATCGGAATGCTGCTCGTCTTGCGCACCTGGAACGTTGCGCGGATTCCATCGAGCTTCGGCATCATGACATCGATCACCATGAGATCGATCTTCTTATTATGAAGAATCTCTAACGCCTGCTCACCGTCATACGCCTTTTCTACCTTGTATCCTTCCTGAAGAAGGTAGATTTCAATCGCGTCTACAATTTCTTTATCATCATCACATACCAGAATCGTCATGCTGGTGTCCTCCTATCAGGTTCTTAAAAACCTTCTGTAATCCCTCGGATTTGTCCTTTGCCTTATTGTCCTGCTTATCGGATTTCTCCTTACAGTCTTTGCCTTCTTTCCACTGAAAATAATCGGCATCCAGATTCACACGGATCTCCGCTTCAAGCTGCTTTAATTCCTCGTCATCCTCTTCCTGCTTCGGTGCTTCCTCCGCAGCAACTTCCTTCTCGGTCTCGTCGACCACCGACATACCAAGCTTATCAAGATAATCCTGATTGACCTTGATCTCCGTCTGACGGTTTGCATAGATCGATTTCTCCTGCTTGAACTCCGGCTTTCCTTCGTTCTTCTCCTTCTCGATCTCCTTATTGCGTTCCTCAATCAAATGCAGATACTTCTCGGTATCAACCAGATCCTGCAGCTGACTTTTGAGTTCCGACTGATTCTCCCGGATGTACTGTTGCTCCTTTTTCATCTGCTCATCTACGTCCGCATAGATCTTCTGCACATCCGTCTGTGCCTCGGTCACGATATCCCGCATACGATTTAACGCCTCATCCATATACATAACGGATGCGGCATAAATGTCCTCCGCCTTACGACTTGCATCCCATATGATCTGGTCTCCCTGCTTGCGAAACTCGCGCTCCGCCTTATCACGGCTCCTCTTCGTCAGCTCGTACTCATCCATGATCGCATAAATGCATGTATTCAAATCGCTGAGCAGGTCAAGTACCTGCTGCTTATCCACAATAACTTTGCTCGGTTCTTTCGGATATGGTTCACTCTTCGAAAGCAGAACATGAAGACTGCGCAATACTTTTTCTGTATTATCCTGTGCTCCCATTTTGTGCTCCTTCTAAATCTATATTGTTTTATACTCTGATTCTCGTTGCCAAATGTTTCCGATGACAATATTGTCACCTCACTATTTCGCTCATTTCATATACATAAGTCAAAAAACCTTTGTATCATATTATACCGAATGAACCTTTGATATGCAATATTTCCAGCACTTCCTTAATGCTTAATTCATAATTACAATCATGTAAAAAGCCCAAAGAGTCTCATTTGACCCTTCAGGCTTTCTTCCTTGGTATTTAACCAAAGTATTTTTTATCTAACCTCTCTTTTGCAGTATTTAAAGATAACGGCCGTGCACCTGCTTCTACCTCTGATTCAGCCTCAAAAATAGCTTGATCTATCTTGTTTACTTCAGCAAATCGCTCAGATAATTCAGAACTCATTACAGCAACACTCCTGCTGCACTTCTCAATTCTGCGGTCGCGCGGGCAAGCTCTGCTGCCTGCTCCTCTGTGACATTGCCCGGCTTGGTGCGGCTGACCAGTTTCTTCACATATGAGAGACTGCTCTTAATCGCGTGGCGGGTAGAACTGTCAAGTTCCTTCTTTCTCGCCTTATATGCGGTCTCGACCTGGCGGATCAGCTTGTCCGCCTCGGCACGACTGTCGATGAACGCCTTACGCTGTCCATCGGTTGCCTCATACTCTGCGGCTTCACGGATTGCGCGCTCGATGTCTGCATCCGAGAGGTTCGAACTTGCGGTGATCGTGATTTCCTGATGCTTTCCGGTTCCGAGATCCTTTGCAGAGACCTGCACAATTCCGTTCGCATCAATGTCGAATGTAACCTCAATCTGTGGCACACCTGCCGGAGCGGCTTTGATACCGCGTAGCTGGAAGCGTCCGAGCAGCTTGTTATCTTTCGCGAACTGCCGCTCTCCCTGCAACACCTTGATATCCACAGAGGTCTGGAAATTGCCGGCAGTTGTGAACACCTGCGAGTATCTTGTCGGGATTGTTGTGTTGCGATCGATAATCTTCGTTGCAACTCCGCCGACAGTCTCAATTGACAATGACAACGGCGTTACATCCATAAGGATGATCTCTGCCGCCTGTGATCCGGCAACCAAAGCACCACCAAGCTTTCCACCCTGTACGGCTGCGCCCAAAGCGACACACTCATCCGGATTGAGATTTCTTGACGGTTCCTTTCCTGTCAGACGGGTAACTTCATCATACACTGCCGGAATTCGCGTTGATCCACCGACAAGAAGTACCATTCCAAGATCGGATGCCGAGATTCCGGCATCATTTAATGCCTGCTGCACCGGACCGCTCGTGCGCTCCACAAGATCCTTTGTCAGTTCATTGAACTTAGCACGAGTCAGTGTCATTTCCATATGTTTCGGCTCGCCTTTTACCGTTGTAATAAATGGAAGGTTGATGCTCGTTGTAGAAGAGGAGGAGAGAACTTTCTTTGCTTTCTCTGCTTCCTCGCGGACTCGCTGCATCGCGGTCGCATCCTTGCGCAGATCAATTCGCTCCGTGCGAAGGAACTCCATCACGAGATAATCCGTAATACGCGCATCAAAATCATCTCCACCGAGATGGTTGTCTCCGGCTGTGGCAAGCACTTCGATCAGATTGTCCCCAATCTCAATAACGGATACATCAAACGTTCCACCACCCAGATCATAAACCAGTATCTTCTGCGGCTGCCCGTGATCAAGTCCATATGCAAGTGCCGCAGAGGTCGGCTCGTTAATGATACGAAGCACATTCAGTCCCGCAATACGTCCTGCATCCTTGGTTGCCTGACGCTGCGCATCGTTAAAATATGCCGGAACCGTGATAACTGCATCGGTCACGGTTTCTCCAAGATACGCTTCCGCATCTTTTTTAAGCTTGCGCAGAATCATCGATGAAATCTCCTGCGGCGTATACTGCTTTCCATCGATTTTGGCGCGAAAAGAACTTCCCATCTCTCTTTTTATTGAAAAAAAGGTCCGATCGACATTGACCGCAGCCTGACGCCTGGCGGTATCTCCAACCAGCCGCTCTCCGTCTTTTGAAAATGCGACTACGGATGGTGTCGTTCGTGACCCTTCTGCATTTGTTATAACAACCGGCTGGTCGTTCTCCAATACTGCGACGCAGCTGTTCGTTGTTCCAAGATCTATTCCGATTACTTTACCCATGGAATGTCCCCCACTTTCCTAATTGCTTATCATTACATACAACTGTAAGTCGCAAAACAGAAAGCGTCAAGGCATTCGGCTTTTATTTCAGAGAATATTTATAAACAGTTTATATTATTGCGAAAACTTTCCTAATATATGCTTAATTTGCTCTGCCAATTCATAAACTCCTGTCCTGTCCATGGCAATAACTCCCTGAGGAATCGAAGTATCTTGCATGTTATCCAAGATATATTCCACATCTTTTTCTGCCTGTTCCTCATGATCTTTATATTCTGCCGGCAGAACCATGCCATATTCCTCGAATAATTCAAGACATTCTGCTCCACTCATTTCTTTCAATTCATTTAAAGCAGGAAATGACTGCTTTTGTTTTTGACAACCGACAAAAAATACAGATGATATTACTATGCTAAACCCTACAGCTATGCATACAATGATTTTTCTCATTGAGAATCCCTCCTCCATATGTAGATACTTGCTATTGTTTTCCATCTTAGTAACCATAAATATCATAGATTTCATCGGTATACACACCCGGTTGCTTATACACGATCAGCGGCTTTTCAACCGTAATCCGTGACTTACCGCCACGCAGACCCTCGATCAAAACCATATTGGGTTCCTTATCCACAAACGGATACACGAGCTGCATCCGCTTCGGCTCAATGCGATATTCGATCATCTTGCTGAAGATCTCCGCCAGCCGGAACGGCCTGTGTACCATATAGAAACGTCCGCTCGGTTTCAGCATCTTGGCACTCTCACGCAGGATGTCATCCAGATCACACAGAATCTCGTGCCGCGCGATCGCCTTGGCATCCTGATCATTCTTGATGCCATGCTGCCCGATCATATAAGGTGGGTTGGTGGTAATAACATCAAAAGAAGATGCTCCGAAACGCTGCGAAGCATCTTTGATATCGCCGACTACGATGTCGATCTTGTCCTGCAGATCATTGTAGGCTACACTGCGTGACGCCATATCCGCACTCTCCGGTTGGATTTCAAGTCCCGTGAAATGCTCTCCATCCGTCTTCGCTTCCAACAGGATTGGGATGATTCCCGTTCCGGTGCCCAGGTCAAGCACCTTCTCCCCCTGCTTCACACGCGCAAACCCAGACAGGAGCACTGCATCCATGCCGAAGCAGAAGCGCCCCTTATCCTGTATGATCTTGTACCCGTTTCTATGAAGTTCGTCCAGTCTTTCATTTTCATGTAATGTTACTTCCATCAAAATATCCTATTCCTGACGGTTACGGTTGTCCCGATTCTGTCCATCGCGGTTCTGGTTGCTACGCTTATCGTAATTTCTGCGGCCTTTGTTTCCGCGCCGGTTACGATTCTCACCATCCTGACCCTGGCGATCGTTTTGACGGTCCTGCTTTCTGTCAGAGTAATTCTTATCGGAACCGGTCTTTTCGGATGTGTTATCCCCTGCGTCCTCCAGACCTTCGAGTTCTTTTAACTCTTCCTCTGTCACACGCACATCTTTTCTTCTTCTCGGTGTAAACTTCAGATCGTCAACCGAATACTCCTGTAATTCCTTCTCTTCACCATTGTCGACAACGACTTTGACAATCTGGCGCAGTACGCTGACACTCTGCACCTCGCCGCGCATTCCGGTTGGCGTTGTGACATAATCGCCGACCGATGGGAGACGGCTGTTCAGATATTCGTAGGTATCCTGCTCATTCTTGAGGCAGCACATCAGTCTTCCGCAGACACCGGAAATCTTTGTCGGATTCAGAGAAAGGTTCTGTTCCTTCGCCATCTTGATCGATACCGGAACAAAGTCTGTCAGATAAGACTTACAGCAAAGCTCTCTTCCGCAGATTCCAATTCCGCCGAGCATCTTTGTCTCATCGCGGACACCGATCTGGCGCAGCTCGATTCTGGTACGGAACACCGAAGCCAGATCCTTAACCAGTTCACGGAAATCGATTCGTCCGTCTGCCGTAAAATAGAACAGAAGCTTGTTATTATCAAACGTATACTCCGCCGCAACAAGCTTCATCTCAAGCCCATGCTTCGCAATCTTCTCTTTGCAGATCTTGAATGCTTCCGCCTGCTTTTCTTTGTTGCGCTCCATCACTTTCTCATCCTCATCCGTCGCAATGCGGATGACCGGTTTCAATGGCTGAACAACCTGATCGTCCTCCACTTCCTTCGGTGCGATCAGGACCGTTCCCATCTCAACACCGCGCGCAGTCTCTACAATTACATGCATCGGGACTTCCAGATCGTAATCGAGTGGATCAAAATAATAGATCTTGCCCGCGCGCTGAAAACGTATTCCTACAACTTTTGTCATTTTAATTCTCCTTAATGGTCAATAAGAGCAATTCGATTACCAGATCGAAATTGACGTTCGCATTCAGGCGGACCTTCGCGGTCTCCAGCGCCTGAAGGATCGTCTCGATTCCCTGATACGATCTCTTAGCTGCCTGTTTTTTTATGTCATAGACCTCATCCTTGAAGATCAGGCCGTTTACATCGTTGGTTGCTTTCATGTACAGCACATCCCGAAACCAGATGGTCATGAGATCAAAATAGTCATTCACCACCAGTTTATACTCGCTGATCTGCTTGACGGCTGCCGTCATCTCATAGACATCAATCTCATCGAGACGTTTCATCAGCTGCAGCACGGAAGCCTTCAGTTCCCCGAAATCCTCCGAAGACGCGAGTTGGATCGCTTTGCCCACATTTCCCTGCGAAAATGCAGCACATACATCCGCCTGATAATCCGGTATCTTATACTGCTTCATCAGATAATCCCGGATGACCTCTGCCTTAACGGTCTTCATATTTAAAGTAATGCATCTTGACAGAATCGTCTGCAGAAAACTGTCTGCATTCGTTGTCAAAAGCAGGATAACCGCATACGCCGGTGGCTCCTCGATGGTCTTGAGCAAAGCATTCTGCGCCTGCTGGTTCATCTTCTGCGCCTCGTCCACAATGTAGACTTTGTAACGGCTGCTGTATGGCTTAATATCAATATCATTGTTAATCTGTGTCCGGATGTCATCCACGCCGATCGTATTCGGCTTTTCATGTGAGACATAAATGATGTCCGGCTGATTGTGATCCATCGCCTGTCTGCATGACCGGCAATTTAAACATGGCCGTTCCCCCTCGCCTTCACACTGCAAAGCCATCGCAAATGCTTCCGCGATCATCATCTTACCGGACTTCTCCGGTCCGTTTAAGATATATGCGTGGGATACCTTGCCGAGGGCAATCGCATTCTGCAAGTGCTCGATGATCTGTTCATTTCCTACGATATCCTTAAAACCTGCCATAGCTGTCCCTCCTATCTTAAAGCTGTATCTGAATATCTTGTAACGATCCAAAAGCGAATTCGCTGCATGAATCGTTATCTTTTACGTGAGAATATCAAGGAGCAGTCCCTTGATCTCTCCAATTTTAGCCAGAATCTTAAGGTGATCCTTCTCGTCTTCCACCAGCTCACTTGCCAGTTCATCGAGATTCTGATCGACCAGACGGATAATTCCGTACACACGATGCCGGCCTCTCCGGTCGAGGAAATTCTCTCGCGAAAACTTGTGCGAACGGTATACCACCTCATTGAGAAAATCCTTAACGAGCCCGCGATACTTCTTCATATCACGGATATCCATATGACGCGCGATCAGTTCGCCCTGCGTCGTGATATCAGAAAGCAGCGCATCGACCTTCGCCTGCAGATCCGCATCCGTGATCGCGCTTGCCAGTGTGAACTTAAACGATCCGTCACCTTCAACCGTCTTTGCCGCCTCCGGCACCTGACCAATCTGACTGATGTCATTGACTTTTATATCCATAGCATTTCCTCACTCTGCCGCGATCTCATCCGCAATATACGCGGTCACTTCCCGCACCGTCTGGACAAAATCATTGTTTGAAAAGCGGCGCACAATTCCTGCTTCCACCAGCTTCTCCTCGGAAAAATCAGCACTGTCTGCCAGAAATCTCCGGCACATCTCCTCGTACTTCGGAACATCCTGCTTCTGCTCTCTTGCGATCGCACGCATCAGGCGTTCCCCATCTTCCACTTCAATATAGATCGGCACAACACGGTCTGCTCCAAAGTACTCCCGAATCTTCGTATATCCTTCCAGCGTCACAATGTACAGATAATTGTTCTTGCTTAAATCGATCCGCTCATCGTCAACTGTAAAATACTTCCACACACCATACACCGTATTGTAGGCACGAAGTTCCATGATGCGCCCCGCGTCCTGCAGCCGCTGCACCGTATCTTCTGTACAGAAATGATACTCGCGTCCATCCTGTTCGCCATCCCGGATTGGTCTGGTCGTATAGGGAATGATCGGCTTTAATCCGAGCGCGCCTTTTTCCATAATTTCATGATAAATACTGTCCTTGCCCGAGGAACTCTTCCCCATGACACAGTAGATCTTGCCCATAAGTTTCTCCTATCAGTTCATTATAGTATATGAAAGATATAAGTGTCAAAAATTATTTACCACATGAACATGCCCTGCCTGCGGCAATCCTTCCACATCCAATTCCATTTTCTGGCATGTCTCAATGACCGTGAGCGTCTGCTGATCCAGTACCTCGCCCGGCACGATCACAGGAATTCCCGGCGGATACAAATAAATGTAGTCTGCACAGATCCTGCCTTCCGCTTCGGAAAAAGCGACACTTGTACTCTCCCCATCCTGCACCTCATCGATCTCCATCGCCTTCCTCGGCTGCCGATAAATTTTCTCGGGCGAAAACATTTCTCTCTGATCTGTGACGGTCAACGTCGCATCGATCTCCAATAACGCATCCGCCAGACGCTCCAGTCCTTCTTCGGTGTCCACGAACGAAGTCATCGCCAACACATAATTTCCACTCGACATCTCCATCTGCAATCCATATTGTTTAAGAAGCTTCTCCTGCAACGCTTTACCAGAGATTGCCCCATTGGTCACAAGCAGAAGCTTTCCAATATCGTACGCATAAGCTTCTTCTCCTGTAAAATCAGCACGATCCGGAACACTAAGAATCGTAAGACTTCTCATTTTCTTCCGAAATGCCTGCAGCCGCCTTACGTACTCCTTCATCCGCACGCCTTTTGCCTCATCCGCAATCCGCAGGCTTTCCTCAATCCCCGCCATCAGCACATAAGAAGGGGAACTCGTCTCATAAATTCCAAGAAACTTCTCCACTTTCGTTCCATTGATCCGATCTGAGCACAGATGGAGTAGCGCCGTCTGCGTCGGTGCCGGAAGCGTCTTGTGCACGCTCATGATGACCGCATCCGCCCCAAGAACGGTCGCATTGTCCGGGAATGCCTCATCCAGTCCAAAATGCGCGCCATGCGCCTCGTCCACAATCAGTGGAATTCCGTGCGCATGTGCCAGATCCGCAATCGCCCGAACATCCGACACAAGTCCGTCATATGTTGGCGAAGTGATCACAATTGCCTGAATATCCGGCTTTTCAACAAGCTTCCTCTCCACATCTGCTGCCTGGATCTGTCCCTGAATTCCGTAATGTGTCGCAACCGGATACACATACTCTGCCTTGAGTCCACGCAGATAGATGGCGTTGTAGACGGCCTTGTGACAGTTGCGCGCCACCAGAATCCTGCCGCCTTTCGTTGTCGCGGCACTGATTGCTGCGAGGATGCCACACGTACTTCCGTTCACGAGATAATACGCCTTCCGTGACTGATACATCTGTGCTGCATACTGCTGCGCCTCAAGAAGAAGCCCCTTGGCATGATGCAGATTGTCAAATTCCTCGATTTCTGTGATATCGAGTTCATACGGGAAAAAGCCGCTCAACTGCCGCTTGTGCCCCGGCATATGAAACGGGTACACATCCGATTGCGCAAGCGCCTTCAATTTTTGTTCTATCATAATTTCTCCATATTAAAACACGCTACATATTATGATTAACATGGATGTTCCTAGCCCAGAAATCTTCTAAGCTCCGGCATCCAGTCGTCAAAAAAGATCTCATTATTACAGAGACTCCGCCAGATTGGCGCTAGAAACGCCAATACAAGATGCAACACATCGGCCCACGCCACGGTTTCGCCCCCATGACCTCGCACATATTTCTCCCAGCGTTTTCTCATATATGCATATGACTCGTATTCAGCAAGCTGCGTAAGCCTGAACTCCTTGCTCACCTGCGGACATGCTTCACTGAGTCCACTCAATTCTTCCAGCACATACCGTCCACTGAGTGAATCGTGCAGCAGTGTCTGATACACACGGTCATAACATCCCATATCACCGATCAATTCCAGCTTATTTACGATTTCAAACAGATCCCGGCTCAGCAGATTCTCCGGTGCATACACAAGATACGACAAATGCCGGTTCTCGATGACTGACAGGCGGATCTCTTTCTGCTCCGGCCGCTGGTTCTCTGCCTGAACGCTTCGAATCACGATACAAAGCGGCACCTGCATCTGCCTATAGGTCCCCGTCAAATGAAGATAAAAACTTTCCTCTTTCTCCGTCACATCTCCGCTCCAGCTGATCTGCTGCGCATTGTCTCCACCTAGAAGTTCGAGCATCATATGCTTGCACAAAGCGACGGACAGCTTCTGTCCGGGACACAGTTTCTCCGGCGCGATCCGCCTTGCCGCAGGCTGATAGAGAAAACCAATCTGTTTCTCCGACCGGTTCCTGTATGCTTCCGTCCCCAACACATTCTTACTCGTAAGCCACAGATACTCTCTATAATCCGATCCGAAAATGCGAAGCATCACATCTTCGATCATGTATCCATAGAGCGCATCCGCAAAGGAAAGCTGCAGTTTCTCGCCCTGCTTCTTCAGTTCCGGAGCCTCACACACGCCGACTTTCATAGCCACACTCCGATCATGCTCTGCACCTTGCCGACTACTTTACGCGCACGGGCATATGCCATCAACGCAGAAATATCCTTCTGCGAATCGCGAATGTACGACTGCAACGCTTCCTTAAAGACCTCGCGCTCCAACTTACTCTCATACTTGAGACAGTCACAGATCACACGATCCCTGTCATAAATCTGAAACTGCTGCCCGCTGATCATAATCTCCGTCGATCCGAGTTCCAACGCTTCCGGCTCCGTATAGTAAGGAATGATCTTCGGATAATCCATCTTAAAACGGGACTTCGACGTATTCTTGTCTACCGCCAGATGCCAGCCGTACGGTTTCTGTGAAATGTAGCCATACGCATAGAGTGCACTCTCCATACAAAGTCTGGCGTCGCCAAAAAGCCTGGCAACCAGTTCCTCCTCTGTAAACCGGTCAATCCGGTCCGTATAATATCCGTTCTTGATGCGCACCAGATCCCCACTCTGCACAAAATCCAGAATTCTCCGGTAATCGATCCCGAGTTCCGTGAACTGCTCCTTCTTCACAATTCCCCCCTGCTTCTCGATCAATTGTGTAATCTGTTCCAACGCCTGCTGCGCCGCTTTTGTCCGATTGTTCATTGTTCTTACTTTCCGCTCCATAAAAAATATAGTGGTAATTTATTTCCTATTTTACGCCTCTTTTTGCCATGCGTCAACAAACGTTTACACAATACCTGATGTCTTTTTCCGATTGATTCTTTGATCTATTTGTCTTATAATAGATATTAGGACATCGTATCTTGTCTTTCTTGTCGTTTATGTAGAAAGGAGCAATCATGAACGAATCACCGACACTTCGCAAGAATCCATCCCGAGAAACCTGTGAGGGAATCATCAAACGAATCCTGATCACAGAAGTATTAGAGCATGGAAGAAACAAACACTTTAAGGGTGCCTCTGATTTTATGAATTACTTTGAATCGCTTTACCCGGCATCCGACGCCTTAACCAAACAAGTGCAGCGTGCGATCAAAGCGATGGATATGCCCAAGGACGAACACGGCTTTCTGATCGTCAATAAGACAACGGACCAGTTTGAACAGGAAAAAGAACTGACGAATCTCTTCCGGCAGGCCGATGTCACAATCAATCCGATGGAACAGATTGAGACCATCTTTTTATCTGCTGCCCCGTATGCACGGACGCATATCATCCATCTGCTGGAGACTTCGGAACTCTTTCGCGATAAATATCTTACCATTGTCAAGACTTCAAACGGACTGCTGATCTACACGGAAGATAAGAATCGTCTACTTGGAATTTTAAATAGTCTGACAATTTAATGTCGATTTCTCAATGTCGATTCAAAATAAAAACGACAGAATATTCGTCATATTCTGTCGTTTTCTTTATTTTTTTGTCGCAAATATTGTCGATTATATCTTTATTTAAACAATCGGTCTTTCTTTCGGTAACGTTTCTTGCGATTGTTTACTTTAAAGCGCGCTTTCTCCATTCTGCGCATCTCATGCTTATGGCGAATCAGGTAAAAATTGTCATATACCCGTTTCACAAGGAAAATGATAAGAAAAAAAAACGCGCATCCTAAGATTCCAAGAACGATATAAACCGGACGGATCCAGATGACGTTCTCTTCCCTCTTCGTATTGTCCTGTTTCCGGTCAAAGTAATTCTCCTCTACCTTCGCGCCTGTTGTCTCAATGGACGCTCCGCCTACCACGCGTCCCGCGTAGGTATATGTGAGCTTTGCGACCGTTCCGCCACGGTTTTCTTTGTCTTCCTCAAACTTTGCATCCTCGAACTTTGCGGCCTTCGGCATGATAATGTATGCATCCTTGTCCAGTCGGACAAACACATCATTATTGTTCAGCAATCCGCGATTGCGTTCTTTATCATCCGCGATGCTTTTTTCATTTTCCGATATGTTGAGTGCCTGAAAATTCTCGAAGCAATAATCCATCAACTTGCGTGTATCGGTGTAATGATCCGGCGAATTCGCATTCAGCACAACACACACCAGTGTAATTCCGTCCTTCTCCGCGAACGATACCAACGTGCTTCCCGCCACTTTCGTGAAGCCGGTCTTGCCGCCAGTACAATAATCATACAGATGTGAGTAATCTCCCTGCCACGGATAGATCATCTTGTGATGGTTGTGACAGTAATACGGATCATCATGCTTGTTGGTCACCGGAATCGTATAGCTCGGCGCACCAGTGATAATCCGGAATGTCTCATTCTTGTATGCTGCTGCAGAAATCAACGCCATATCATAAGCACTCACATAGTGATTCTCATCCGGCAGTCCGTTACAGTTGTTAAAATGCGTATCCTGACATCCCAGTTCCTTCGCCCGCGAATTCATCAGATCAATGAACGTCTGATAATCGCCGCCAAGCTTCTGCCCCACATGCTCCGCGATCGCGTAAGCACACTCATTGGCCGATTCCAGCATAATTCCGTACAAGCACTGTTCAACGGTAAGCTGCTCATCCAGGTCTCTGGCAATATGGGACGTATCGCCTTCATTATTATAGACTGCATCTGCTGAGAACGTAACGATCTCATCCATATCACAATTCTCGATTGCAAGCAGTGTTGTCATGATCTTCGTAATACTTGCCGGATAGAACTGCTTATGAATCTTCTTCTCATAAAGGATCGTTCCGGTGTTGACCTCCATCACGATCGCACTTGGCGACGCGGCACTGACACCATCCGGCCAATACTCTTTCGCCTGCGCCATCTGCGGTACTGCCGGCAATAAAGAAAGCCCTGCCAACAAACCTGCCAGCAGCCGCTTCCATCGATTTTGTTTCTTCATCTATATTTACCTCGAATTATCATGCTTTCTGCAAATATTCTGTCTAAAGTATAAGCGCTCCTGCGTAATCCCGCAAGAAAATTTTACAAACAGCAGAATTTATTTGCCGGATGCGAAAAATTATAGTACGATGATAGATATAATTCACACCACAGGGGAGAAAAATCATGAGATTACGCAACATTCCGGGCGCGGATGAAATCGTTTCATCCAGCCTGTATTCGATACAAAATCCAACCGAACTGAAGGGACACTGGCACGAATTTCTGCACACAGATGCACCGATCCATATCGAGATCGGCATGGGCAAGGGACGCTTCTTAATGGATCTTGCCGCAGCCAATCCGGATATCCAGTACATCGGCATTGAGCGCTACACAAGTGTTCTGCTCCGTGCCGTACAGAAGATGGACGAACTGCAGCTTCCGAATGTCCGCTTTCTTTGCATCGATGCCGCAACGATCGCTGACATTTTTGCTTTGGGCGAAGTGGATCGCATTTACTTAAACTTCTCGGATCCATGGCCGAAGGATCGCCACGCAAAGCGCCGCCTGACCTCGCAGCAGTTCTTAGAACGCTACGATCAGATTCTTACACCGGATGGTCGCCTGGAGTTCAAGACCGACAATCAGGATCTGTTCGCATTCTCGCTCGACGAGATCGATAACTCAGACATCTGGCATCTGGATGCCTTCACCTGGGATCTTCACAATGATGCTGCTATGAACCGCGGCAACATTATGACTGAATACGAAGAGAAATTCTCTTCCATGGGCAATCCGATCTGCAAACTGATCGCATCCCGCTAAATAAAGCATCTACACAAACACAAATCCCATGATAGCGATATCGATCGCCACCATGGGATTTTTCTCATCTGAAGTCTTTATTTCCTTCTTTTTTCATAAATTTTATAACAGAATCCCGCTTCTTCATCCGAGATCACCTCGTGAGAAAAAGCGCATTTCTTCACAATCTCCATATACCGCATCCAGTCTGCTTCCGCAACAGAAGGATATGCTTTCACGAGCTTTTGCGCATACTCTGCATCCGTAAGCGGCCTCATTTGGAGCCCCAGCATACCGGAGCGCGTTACACTTGCCGTATTCATTGGGCGTCCCTTCATCAGCCCCCGGTAAATACGCCGGTTGATCCGCTTTACCGCATTACGGTTGCGCTTCGCTTTCAGTTCCCGCATCAGGCGCTGTCTGTAACTGACAACGAACCGATAACTTCCATAGAAGACAAATCCTGCAAGAAAAATACATAGGCAAATGATCAGAAGAACTTTTCCGAATCCTTTGCCACGATTCTGCTGCCTCGTAACTCCCGTCTCGGTTCCTGAGTGCGTCTCCTTTTTCTGTGTTGTCTGTGTATTTGTTTGTGTCTCGGTCTCGCCTGGCCGGGTCGTTTCGGAAGGCTGTTCACTCGCTTCCTGCTGCAATCTCTCCTGTCTGCGCTCCTCATGCCTTTGCTTTAATTGATCATCCTGCCTTCCGTCAGTCGGAAACGAATCACTCTTTGCCGTATAGCCGGGTGTCATCTCATACGGCACCCATCCGATATCGTCCATATAGATTTCCACCCATGCATGCGCACAGTAATCTTTCACGGCCGCCACATAGAAAGGCTGGTCAGATTCCCCGCCTTCACTCTTAAAATTTCCCGGTTTCACTACGAAACCGGATGCATAGCGTGCCGGGACTCCCAATTCCTGCAGAATCAATGTCGCAGCACTGGCATAATGCATACAGTAGCCTTCCTTGCTCGTGCGCAGGAAGTACTCGATTGGATCCATTCCTGCGGGTAGATCATCCAGGTAAAGATTATACTCCGTGTCGGAAAATAGCTGATTTCTCACTTCACGCGCAACCTCGTTCCGCGCCAGATTCGTTGTATAACTTTCGTACTTCCCAGTATCCTGATCTGACCAATAGGATGCATTCAGAAAAGTTTCCCACGCTGCCAAAGCCTCTTTCACCCGGTCACAGGTATTCTCGCTCTCATCTCCTGAAAGCTGGCCGCTATCCTGCAGGGCATACGTCACTCGATCCTTATAATTATTGATCATAGGGACTTCCGAAGTTCCGTTCCTGTTATGCGTTAACACATAGTTGCGATACCATGCCTCGCCATCCTCATACGCCTTATCTCCGGTGTCATCATAAAGTCCATCATATCCCAGCATCCTGCTTGCCGGAATCAGCCACTGTGTAAATTCGACCGACGGCTCGTTTCCCTTTCGCCATACGGCATCCTTATACATCTGCAGGGAAGCATCGCTGCTGGAAGGATTCCAGAAATACGGAAGCAACGCCGAATGACTGCGCGGATTTTCATAAGCAATCTGCATTTTTCCCTCGACCGGACCGTACTCTGCGGCAAGCAACGCCGCTACCGAATCCCGACTCATCTTCTTATACGTCATCTGCTGAAGCAGTTCCGCGAAACCGGAGCTGTCAATAAGATTATCCTTCGCTTCGGTCTCATAAGAATGATCCGGCGCATTCCATGTTCCGTCCTCATAGTCTGCACTGCAAAACGTTTTCATATACAAATTTCCCTGTGGCTGCTGATCACAAGAGATTGTCACTATCGTCTCATCACTATATTCCGGCTTATCGTTGTCCAGTGTTGCCTTATTCTTATCATAAGAAGACTTCGATCCAATTCCCGCAAGAGACATCGCCGTATCCTCGATCCTGTGCTGGAATTCAAGAAACGACGGTCCATATTCCATAAGCTGATCCACTTTGCCTTCGAAACAGATTGGAATCAAGACAACAAGAATTCCCGCAACCATAACCGACGCTCCGAGCGCTGCAAACTGCCATACGATCCTCTTACCGACGCGCTTCTGCCTTCCGATTCTCGATCGGATCTGTGCCTTACCGGCTTCCCATCCACCGGAATAGAGCAAAAGCACTCCGGCAAACGAAACCAGAAGCGACTTTGCATCCGGTCTTACATTCACAAGCAATGCGGATCCGACCGCTGCCAGATTCGGCAACAACAGGAAAATGCGACATTCACTGACATACCGCAGAATAATCATACAAAGCATGACAAGTAAAACCGTAAACGCCAATGCATACCCCAATTCCGAGCCATCATTGTACGGATAAAAACCGGTATCATGATAGGCATTCCAATATGGCAGATAATCATCAAACCATGCGTGGAAGCTTGTCCACAATGCTTCTCTGATATGCCAGCTCCTCCAGCCGATCCACCCTAACAGTAGCATCTCAAGTAGCACACGGATCTTCACCATATATCGTCTTCCAAGAAGCGGAATCAGTTCATTGACAGCCACCGTAACAACTACCAAAAGCTGTATCCAGCGAAGTGCTTCTACGGATAGCACCCAATGTTCAAAGGCACTGTTCAAAATAAGACGTACGCCATACAGCAGAAGCTCCGTTGCCACAAGGGATCGGATCAGGCGCATGAAGCACTCTGAAAACGTGTATTCCGTTGTACGAATGTTCTCCTTCTCCCTCATAGTACAATCTCCAGTTTCTCCGCAATCGCTTTCCACTCGTTTCCGCGCATCTCTGTCAATTCCTGTTCATTCAGCAAAAGATTCTTATCCACAATCTGAATGTGGAAAAGTGCATGATCCTCACGATATTTTTGTGTATATAACTCTTTTATCGCTAAAGGCGCTGTTCCCAGGCAATCCGCAAGATATTCGCACATAAAAATATAGAAACTTTCCTCATTATCCACGCGGATTCTTACAATATCCCCACGTTCTCCACTATACCATGCCGCAAAATGTGGACAAGCTGCATCCATCAGCGAGAATGAAAGACTCGCTACAGCTTCCAGATAAAGCTCTACCTCATCCTGTCCTCTGACTCCCGCCGCATCCCGATCCAGAAGCAGTACCACCGGACAAGCCAGCGCCTGACTGTCCTGACGCACCAGGAGTTCCTCCGACTTGGCAGACAGCTTCCAGTGAATATTCTGAATGCGGTCTCCCGCCTGAAACTCACGAATATCAAAGATCTCACTTGTATCATCACCTGGATGGAAATCATCGTACACGTCTGCATCCCCGAAGAAATTGCACGTCCGCTCTGAAATACGGATTCCGACACTTGTCATCTGCGGCAGCACCTGAATCTGCGAGCTGCCCCCCACACGCTTCGTCATAGAGAAAAGACCCGTAAGATCATAGAATCTTATGCTGCAAAGCTCAAACTCATAATTCCCTGCATATGGCACCAATACCGAATATGCATACTCATTATCACCCGGGTAGACTGCATCTCCCAATTTATACGACTTTTTTCTTATAGCAAAGAATCGGTTGTTACAGATCAACCGGTAACGGACTCTCGTACACACAAACTTTCCGCGGTAATGCACGCGAAGCACAACCGGAATCTCATCCCCTGCTTCTGCGACCGTCATCGGCGAATCGATTTCTGCACTGATACAACGCTTTCGCCACACCAGAAAAAGAAATGCGAGCACCAAAAGAACTGCTTCGACAAACCCAAGCAGAACGATTGATTCACTCGCATAGATCAACGCAATATAAAACGTGACAAGTGTCACAATTCCCCAAACGATAAAACTAACCACGATACTCTGACTTCTCCATATAAGATGCCGGCTGCTTTGTCACGGAAAGGATCTCCGACAGGATCGCTTCCTCCGTCATATGTGTCACACGCGCTTTCGTGTTCAGTACGATTCTATGCTTTGCAATATCCAAAAAGATGTCTGCCACATCCTCCGGCATTACATAATTACGCCCCTGCAGAAAAGCCCACGCCTTTGCCATACGCACACAGGCGATCGTACCTCGCGGGCTGACCCCCAGTTCGATGTAACTATTTTCACGCGTTTTTCCCACCAGCGCAACAATATACGTATAGATCGACTCGCTCATATACACGTCCTCGACCATGCCGCACAAAGCCTCAAGCTCCTGCGCTCCGATCACAGGCTCAAGTTCCACCATATTTGCAGAACTGCTCCTGCCACGCGCAATCGCGATCTCGCTTTTGACATCCGGATAACCCATACTCATACAGATCATAAAACGATCGAGCTGCGATTCCGGAAGAAGCTGCGTTCCGGCACTTCCCTTCGGATTCTGCGTCGCCATCACAATAAACGGCCTCGGTACCTCGCGGCTCACACCATCCACTGTCACTTTGCTCTCCTCCATGACCTCAAGAAGCGCGGACTGCGTCTTCGGTGAAGTGCGGTTGATCTCATCCGCCAGGAACAGATTGCACATGATCGTTCCCGGATAATATACAAAATCCCCCGTCTCCTTCCGATACATATTAAATCCAAGAATATCCGCCGGCAGCACATCCGGCGTAAACTGTACTCTATGATTCTCCAGCCCCATTACCTTGGAAAAAGCGACCGCCAGCGTCGTCTTGCCCACTCCCGGCACATCCTCGATGAGAATGTGTCCTCCGGCAAGAATCGCCGCAAATGCCTTCTTGATGCAGTCATCCTTACCCGTCACTACACGCGCAACCTCTTCCATGACTGCTTTTGCCGTCTCGTATTCCATACCCATGAACAAATCCCCCATTCTTTGATTCATCGGTCATTCCACAATACTAAATTTCTACCCTCTGACCAATATAGACAATTTTCCTTCCTATTTTCTTCAGTATACGAAACTTATAAACATTAGGCAAGTATCGTCTTGTTCTTATTTATCTCATATTGTCAAAAAGCCATCTCTGCGAAATACAGAGACAGCTTCTGCTTTTAACCATATGCAATAAAAAAACCCCCAACGAATCACTTTGTTCGTCAAGAGTTCTTTTGCAACATCTCATCGAGATAAGACTTTGTTAGTGCGCGATCAGGGGTTCGAACCCTGGACACCCTGATTAAGAGTCAGGTGCTCTGCCAGCTGAGCTAATCGCGCTTATTTGCTTTGTTTTTGTTGTCTTTCCTTAAGACAAGAGTTATTATATAATAGGAATTGGAGAAATGCAAGCACTTTTTTCAATTTTTTTCAATTTTTTTAATTGCACATGCGAAAGGAACAATTTTATGGCAAAAGTACAGGATCGATTATTAAAATATGTCGCTTTTTGGACCACGTCCGATGAAGAGTCTTCCGTGACACCGAGCAGTGAGCGTGAGTTTGTTTTGGGAAAGGAATTAGAGCAGGAACTGAAAAGTCTTGGACTCGAACGTGTTACCCTGACCGAACACTGTTATGTATACGGATTGCTTCCGGCTACACCCGGCATGGAGGATCGTAAGGCAATCGGTTTTATCGCACATATGGATACTGCACCGGATTACTCCGCAGAAAATGTGAAACCACAGATTATTGAGAACTATGATGGCAAAGATATCCTATTAAAAGGAAGTAACACCTATCTTAAAGTATCGGATTTTCCGACACTTAAGTCGCTCACTGGTCGCACGCTGATTACCACCGACGGAACAACACTTCTCGGCGCAGATGACAAGGCGGGCGTTGCTGAAATCATGACCGCTTTGGAACAGTTGATCGCGGAAGGAACTCCACACGGTGATATCTGGGTTGGTTTTACCCCGGATGAAGAGATCGGTGCAGGTGCGGATCTGTTTGACCTGGATTATTTTAAAGCCGAATATGCCTACACGGTAGACGGTGATTATGAAGGTGAGGTTGCTTACGAGAATTTTAACGCGGCAAGCGCTGACTTTATCATTCACGGTGTCAATGTTCATCCGGGCGAGGCAAAGGATATCATGGTCAATGCAGCACTCCTTGCAACAGAGATCGTCTCCCGTCTTCCGAAGACTGAGACTCCGGCACACACGGACGGACGCGAGGGATTCTATCATCTGACGGATATGAGCGGTGATGTTGCAGAGGCAAGACTTTCTTTCATCGTCCGTGATCATGATAAGGATATTTTTGAATCACGACTGAATCTGCTCCGCACAATTGAGGTTGAGATCAATCAGGAATATGGAGCAGGAACCGTTGAACTTACCATCACACATTCCTATGAAAATATGCTCTCTGTAATCGAGCAGCATATGGATGTGATCGAGCGCGCACAGAATGCAATCCGCAAAGCCGGACTCGAACCAATCTCTCGACCGGTGCGTGGCGGTACAGATGGTGCAAGACTTTCCTTTATGGGATTGCCTTGTCCGAACCTTGGAACTGGTGGATATGGATTCCATGGACCTTATGAACATATTTCTGTCGAAGCGATGGAGACGGTGGTACAGATCATTAAATCAATTGCGACCGATTGACTTTTTGGGAAGTGATGAAATCGTAGTTGTTGATAGATTGATGCGTGCACGATAAACCTATGAGAAAACGCGTGGAAATGCACTTAACAGTGTAGTCCACGCGCTTTTTATGTACCTATTATATTTACTGCATATTCGCAAATAGTGCAGCAATTTCATCCGGGCTGAGTGTCTTGTTCGGATCGGAGAGATCCGGCATCGGCAGCTTCTCTTCTGCCGCTGGTTCCTCTACGATTGGTTCCGGCTCTACCGGTTTGTCTTCCTGCTTCGGTGCATCATCGGACATATTTGCGAACAACGCGGCAATCTCGTCCGGACTCATGGTTTTATTCGGGTCAGAGAGATCCGGCATCGGTGGCTTCTCTTCTGCAACCGGCTCCTCTACGGCTGGTTCCGGCTCCACCGGTTTTGGTTCTTCCTTGACTTCTTCTTTTGGCGCATCTCCAGACATGTTTGCAAACAATGCAGCAATCTCATCCGGGCTCATCTTCTTATTCGGGTCCGAGAGATCCGGCATCGGTGGCTTCTCTTCTGCCACTGGTTCTTCTACGGTCGGTTCCGGCTCTACCGGCACGGATGCCTCTACGACCGGCTCCGGTTCTGATGTCTGCCTGGTTGTGATCGCCGGTTCCTCATTTACTTCAGGAATCTCTAAGTCTGCCAACACATCCTCTGCTGCCGCAAGATCGGCCGCATCCGGGTTGAGATCGTCCGGAATGTCAAGACCAGATGCATCCACATCCAGTGAATCCAATACATCCGGACTTCCCATATCAGAAGCAACATCGAGCGAGCCCACTTCATCTGAATTCTCAAGTACCGACATATCAACTCCAAGATCCGGTTCCGATACTGCCTCTGCTTCAATCGGTTCATCCATCTTAGGAATCATATTCTCCGCTGCTGCCTTAATCTCAGGCTGCACATTTTCCACCGGCTTCTCTTCCGGCTGCGCAACATTTACCTGTGGCTGCTGTATATACGTCGGTGCAACCATCGGCTGCTGATAGTTCACTTTCTGTATCTGGTTGATTGCCTGATTCAGGCGCAGCTCCATATCCTTCATCTGGATCAGCAGATCCTGCATCTTCACCTGAATACTCTGCTCATTCACTTCCTCTGTCTTCTTCTGCTCCGATACGATTTCATCCTTATAAGCAGACAGAAGCTTCGTAATATCCGCGATCGTACTGCTGCACTCCGTAAACTGTTCCATGACCTGCTCATTGGAATTAATGAGCGCCTCGGTATTCTCACGATTTCGGTTGATGATCACCTTCGCGATACCCTTCTGCGCATTCACGATCTCCTCGGTCGGAACCTTTGCAGCTTTCTCAAGGTAATTGAGCTTGTCCTCAATCTCCTCAAAATACTTCTTTAACATCAGATATGATGCCTTTTCTGATTTGAAAACGCTGTCATACTGCTCCTCATTACGAGCGTCCTTCATTTCACGTAAAGCGAACAATCCGTTGATCACCACGTAAAGACATACAAGATCAATTACTGCAAGTCCCGCAATCACGAGATACATCTTCGAGTAATTGATCATTGCATACAACTCTGTACTCATAACGAAGGCAAATAAAAGCACCCCAAAAATTACCTGCATCCTTGCTTTTGAATCTTTGTTTTTCATATGACGCTTCCTTCCCCGTATGCTATAATTATTTTAATATTTTAACATATTCAGCGAATTGTAACAACAACTTGATATGGAAGAAAAAAGCGTGAAAATACAAGTTCTTGTACCTTCACGCTCTATCGAAATCGTATGCTCCATTTAATATTTTACAATACTTCCCGCATCCGGCCGCTTCATGGACCGGATCTTTCTCGTCGCATCCCATCCATTGAGATTCGGCATCATAATATCCATAAAAATCGTGTCATAATAACCAGGCTCGGATTTCTCGAACCGCTCTACCGCTTCCAGCCCATCCGTAGCACATTCCACGTAGATTCCGTTCTTCTCCAACATAAATTGCGCAATCTCCATGTTGAGTTCATTGTCCTCTACAACAAGTGCACACAAGCCTTCCAGCGATGCTTGTTCTTTAGGCTCCGGTTCTATTATCTCCTCCGGCTCACCAATCTTGAAAGTAAGAGTAATCGTTACCGTCGTTCCTTCGCCCTTTTTACTTTCAATTGCAATGTTTCCACCCAGACGGTCCGCCAGCTTCTTTGCAAGTGCAAGTCCGAGTCCCGCGCCCTCAAATTTCGAGTGGCTTGTCTCATTTTCCTGCGAAAACAGATCGAATGCGTGTGCGACAAACTCCTCGCTCATACCAATTCCGTTATCCGAACAGCCAAACTCATAGGTTACCTGCTTCTCGTCAGACGCTTTTTCTCTACACCAGACGTGAATGCTTCCACCGGGATTTGTAAACTTAACAGCGTTATCTGCCACAATTGTCAGCATCCGCTGCACATAAATCGGATTGCCGATCAAATACATGTGCTGAATGTCGCCCCGCTTCCAATCAACCACATACTCAATGCCCTTTTCCTCCGCCAGAATCTGCTTATCCGTATTTGCACGATTTAACAGATTTGTCAGATTAAAATTCATCTCCTGATCGACCAACTCACCGGATTCTAACTTGTTCATGTCTAAGATATCATTAACCAGCGAGACAAGATACCTTGATGATTCCATGATCTTATCCCTGCATTTCTGCTGCACCTTAAGATCGCTCGGATGCTGGTTCATAAGTTCAAGCATTCCCATAATCCCGTTGATCGGTGTCCTGATATCATGACTCATATTCGAAAAAAGCGCGTTTTTAATGCAGCATCTTTCTTCGCTTCCGTAACCTGATACTGAAGATCCTGTTCTCTCTTCTTCGCATCGCTGATGCTTCGGATCGCACAGAGAACATGCGTCAGCTTTCCGTTTTCATCCCTCTTCTTCTCTATGAAACAAAGCTTGTGCCAACCACCGTCTTTCATACGGTACTCCATCACGATCGTCTCTTCGTTCTGCATACGCTCCGGCAGTGTCTTTAGATCTACAAACTTCAGGAAAGCGTCCTGATACTCCTCCGCAATCGTTTGTCTACACATTCTTTCATTATTTAACGATACGATTCCAGACTTCGCAGACCCCGAATATTCTTCCTGCTTATTTCCAACTTCCTCATAATAATCTGCCTGGATATCAATACGTGAAATATACTGATAGGTCTTCGCAATCGCAGAAATAATCTCGTTGCGAACTTCCGCCCTCTCCAAAGCATTCTGCAACTGATCCTGAATCGCCTTTTCCTTATATAAGATACTGTCCACATTGCGAAACGCCAAAAAGACATTGAATTCCTCCTCATCAATGTAGCCTTTTACCGCATAAGCCTCATAAAAACGATGCACACCGTCCTTTGAAACGCTCTGATAATGATAGGTAATTTTTTCTTCCTTCCGCAACTGGTTCTTCATATTCCGGCAATAATTTATTTAAAATGTACTCTTTATTCTCCTGCTTTTGTCTTGCCCGAGTCATCGCGTCTGCCCTTTTTCCTGCTTCTATTTTCGTAGTCTGTCCTGCATAAAGGAAGGCAGGCAACGCCCCATTATACAATGGTAGCATTCCCTGCCTTCCTTTATGCAACTGGCTATCATTTTACAGACCCTATAGCTTTGCGTCACAGCCTTTCAGCTGCTTTGCTCAATATTCTTGCTTTTTAATATGGTCTATTATAGCCTCTTCGCTCAAGCACTGTCAATTTCTTCTGTATTAAATTTTTCGAAATGCCAAACGCTTTTTATACTTCATTTCTCGCGATAACATCACGATACCATTTTGCAGAATCCTTCAGGATGCGCTCACCTGTCCGGTAATCCACATACGCCAGACCGAACCGCTGCGAATAGCCTTCTGACCACTCGAAATTGTCCATCAGTGACCAGTAGAAATATCCACGGATATCCGCGCCATCCTCGATTGCTTTCTGTAACTGTCTGAGATAACGTGTCTCAAAATCAATACGTCCACTATCGTGAATTTCTCCATCGAGCGCGATCGTATCCAGGCATGACACGCCGTTTTCCGTAATGTAGATCGGCTTGTGATAGCGCTCATACAGGAATTTTGGTCCCCAATAGAGGCATTCGGGCGTAATCGGCCATCCGGTCGCTGTCGTAGGATATCCTGTATAACGCGGCACCGTTACCGGCTTTCCATCCTCGCCCATCTTTACCATCCAACCGTTATAAATATTCTGTCCGTACATATCGATTGGTTCCGAGATCAGCTTCATATCTTCCTTCGTAATCTTCGGAAGCTCAGAATAAAATCTGCGAAGCGCTGCCTCCGGATAGCTGCCAAGCAATACCGGATCCGACCACCACGCAACGTTCCATGTCCAGTTGCTGTCCTCCGGAATATCAAACATTACCTGTCTTGCAGCTTCCACATCCTCCGGCTTGTCCGATGCTGGATACGGCATTCCGCAAGTCGGCGCAAATCCAACCTGAACACCAGGAGCCGCATATTCCCTGATCATCTGCACCGCGCGTCCGTGCGCCTTCAACACATTGTGCGACATCCGTAACGTCTCTGCCACGGAGCAGTGATAACCCGGTGCATGAATACCATGCAGATACCCCAAGCCGATAAAGCACTGCGGCTCGTTGATCGTGAAAAAGTACTTCACACGATCACCGAAGTTCTTCGCGATCACTGACGCATAATTTCCGAACCAGTCTACGATCTCATCGTTCAGCCAGCCGCCTCTCTGATGAAGTGCCTCCGGCAGCTCCCAATGATAAAGCGTAATATATGGCTCGATCCCATTTTCCAGCAATGTATCGATCAGATCCGAATAAAATTTCAACCCCTTCTTATTAACCCGGCCCACACCGTTTGGAATCACTCTGCTCCAGTCGATCGAAAAGCGATACGCCGGAATTCCCATCTCTTTCATCATTTTCACATCGTCTTTGTATCTATGATAATGATCACAGGCAACATCCGGATTCTGTCCACCGTAAATTTTTCCCTTCTGATGGGAAAAGGCGTCCCAAATGTTTCTGCCCTTGCCATCTTCATTTACAGCACCTTCAATCTGAATTGAGCTGGTTGCTGCTCCCCATACAAAATTATCTGGAAATCTACTCATTGTAACCTGCCTCCTCCGTTTCATGTGCCTTTATTCTAACTTCTCATGTCATTCATTTATATAAATATTTTTTGATTTGTACCAATTATTTTATGTTATAATAACTGAAACAATTGCGAAATTCCGCTGATCGAATTTCGCAAATATGCATTTGAATGAACGAAGGAAATTCATCTATGGGAATCGAAAAAGAATTAAATTACCGCCTGTTTTATCAGCGGGAAGAAATGCTGGAACATGTCGGATATGAAGAAGAATACCGGCTTTACCACGCTGTCGCCACGGGCAACATTGCCTTAGTGGAAGAAATTGCCAAAGACTATATGAAGCCGGATGCATCCGGCAACGAAAACAACGGAGTTCTCTCTAAGGATCCGCTCCAAAACACGAAATACCACTTTGTGATCTTTACAGCTTTGATCACAAGACTCTGCGTCGAATATGGTATGCTCCGCGAGGAAGCCTACACACTCAGCGATCTCTACATCAACAAGATCGACCTGTGTAACAATTCGTCTAAAATCCTCTATATTCAGGGAGAGATGCTGCTCGACTTTACCAGACGTATGGCAGAATTAGAGAAGAAAACGCCTTTTTCCCTGCCCATTCTGCATGCAATCGATTACATAAGTCAACATCTGCATGATGATCTCTCGCTTTGTACCATCGCAGATGTCTTAAACCTGAATCCATCCTATCTTTCTCATTTATTTAAGAAAGAAACCGGATCCACTCTCAAAGAATATATCAAAAGGAAGAAGATCGAAGCTGCGAAGACCATGCTTCTATACTCCAAAATGAAGCCTTCCGACATCGCAGAATACTTAAACTTTTCCTCGCAAAGCTATTTTATCGCCTGCTTCAAGGAAGCGACCGCGCAGACGCCACGTAAGTTCCGCCAAAGCCATTATCAGACTTCGAATTCCGGTACTTCGCGCCTGAAATAAAATACTAATTTTCAAATTTGATCACTACATTTCCGGAATGTTCCACATCACTTTATTCATTCCAAAATGCCGGAATACGCATCCACTGCATACAAAGAATGATTTCTCTTCGCATTCGGGATCAGAATGTATTCTGAAAATCCGCTGCAAGCTGCTCTGCATAAATTTTGTCTGTATTCATAATGAAAACCTCCTGTATTTGATGCACTCATTATACAGGAGGTTTCCTATGACTCTGAACAATACAAACAACCTTTTGTGTTGCCTCATAAATTATAATTTTAATTTTACCGATATTTTTTCATCATATCAATAATCGGTTTGATATACCAGAATCCGGTATTTTTCCACTGTGTCATTCCACTGTCCGTTGTCCTTGGTTTCAAGTAATTCACTGCAATACTTCCATAGGTAAGCTGCGTTGCAGGTGAAAATGTATCATTCGTACACCATGCCATCCAGCCGATATGGAACTTTTTGCATGCCTTAAGCTTAAATTCTAAAATATCTATTGCCAGTTTAAAATTCTTAGGGTTCTTTCCTAGATCATATGCATTCTCATAATTTGAAAAACCAGAGGTCGGATCCATACAGGTACTCACTTCGGTACGAACAAAAGATACCCCATATTTTTGGCATAATTCGTACGGCTCTTTGAGCCATACATCGTAATACCAGTCTGCAGGATCATCATACATATTATCCTCATAACTTCCGTCTTTGTGAATCGTGATGACCGGTTGCTTTAATTCTTTGTTTTGATAATGATTGATCGCAGGAATCACGAGATTTCCAAAACGGACGGCATCCACACGGACATTATCGTATACACTCGGTTCTATGGTGATGGTTTTCGTTCCTTTCGGAATAACAGCTCTTGCATAAGTATCTGTTGTTTCCTGAATCTCCAGCTTCTTTCCGTCTGCACAAATATCAATCAGGATTTCATGATCACCGTAAGGATTTATCACCCCTTCCTGCGCGCCCACATAGATATTCTGCTTATCAAAACCTTCCTTAGACACAAACGTCATCTTACCTGTCTCTGTAGAAATAATACTCGGAAGATAAACCGGAAGAACCGGATCATATGCCTCGCCTTTTTCGGTATCAATGCCTACAATTGCATAATCTCCGATGTTTTCCGGTCTTCCGTCACTGTGCGACGCAATATTGATTCCATGCTTTGCACATGCTTCCGGAAAATAATTCATACCGACATCTTCAACCAGACATACGGCATCCTTTTGATATTTCCAGATTGCATCCGCATAGGAATTATTGACAGCACAATATTTGTCCATATCAGGCGTTCCATCTGCATGAAAGACAATTGCCGGTTCTGCTTCTAACTCATACATGATCGCACTGTTTGGCAGATCCGCATATCTCTGTGCGATCAAGGCCATGTAACGTTTCACAGTCTCGCTTGTCTGCGGATCCGATAGCCAGCTATTATCATAAAAAATGTTTTTCGCATGTTTTACATCATGTCCTGGAACTTCGGAGTAACTAAGCATCAAGGAAACATTATTCTTCATACACCAGCTTACAATCTCATCCAGCACCTGAAGTTCTGTTACGTTAATCTGATCTACATTGGAGCCTTTCGACAAATAACTCAGAGAATACATGAGACGTATACAATTCATTCCGTTTACTGCCTGAAAATTAATTTCTTCCTTGGTCACATAATCGGAAGTCAGGCCGCCGGAGTACACATCATTTACATCAATGTCTGCACGGTAATTGTTGATCTGACCTCTGTTTTCCATAATGACTCCGCTGAGCATAGGAAGTTTTTTATTATCTATAGATTCTAATTTTGTTTTATTTACAATATTATCTGTAATAATTGTCTTATCATAATGATTGTTTTTTACCAGCTTATCATAACTTACATATTGAGAATTGTGCATTCGCTTCTTTTGCACCGCTGTTGGTGCAATCTTTTTCGTTCCCTTTTTCTGCACTACAATTTTCATATCGATTTTGCGGTTCAGTGTATCTTTCACCGTAATAGTTGCGACTCCTGACTTCTTTGCAGTGACAATCCCCTTTTTGTTTACACTCGCGATCGATGCAAGATTCGATGAATAGCTTTTCGGTGTTGCCCATGCTAGTCGCAGCCGGTAAGTTTCACCCACTTTCATCGTCCGGTTCGATTCTACCCACTGATATTTGCTATCGCAGAAACAGGGTTCACATACCGACAACTTACATTTGTATTTTTTCCCCGAAACATTGGCCGTAATGACTGTATCACCATAAGATTTTGCAGTAACCTTACCCTTCGATGTAACGGTTGCGATCTTGGTGTTAGAACTGCTCCATTTGATCTTCTTTTTGGTATTCAAATGAAAAACATAAGTATCTTTTAACCCAAGTCCCACACTTTCTTCTAACCCCAAACGATTGGAAGCTTCCGTTACCGTAACATTGAGCAGAGAACCATCTATGCCAAAAGCACCCAATAGTAATACTGCGATCAACATAAAACTGATCCATTTTTTCACATTTTTCATACACGAATCCTCCTTTTAAACTATAAAATAATTTTATCAAAGGACTCTTTGGGTTTGGTATGCAACTCTGCCCACTATTCGTGTCTACAAATAAAAAAGAATAATATATTAGTCTTATCTTGATAAAATCGGCGAATAAGACTAACATAGAATAAAATTAATGGATAAATAAAAATAAGCAACAAAAGGAGTATAAAAGTGATTAATATCTTAGGCGCATTTGTAATTGGTCTGGTGGTCGCTTTTGGGGCGAAAAAGGAATGGAATCCGCAGTCAATTCTGTTTTTGAAGGTCGGAATATGTGGAGGATTTACGACTTTTTCCTCCTTTGCTCTTGAGACAAATCAACTGATCGAGCGAGGTGCTCCATGGAGTGCCGCCTTGTATGTTATCCTCAGTGTCGTTGGCGGCTTGGCCGCAGTCTATGCCGGATTAGGTCTTATTGGTAAATAACAAAAAAATTGGGACAGGTCACACAGACCTGCCCTCGTTTATTCCCACTATTTATTATCCTGCAGCACATGCTCAATCATATCCGAATCGAATGTGCCTGAACGGATCATGGCGATTTCTCTGGCAAATGGCTCGTAGCTCTTTTTGTTGTTTTCCGGATCTTTGATGTACGGTGATTCCAGTATCTTGGGAACCTCTTCAAAATCCGGATGGTTCATGATGTACATGAGAGCATCAAAACCGATCTTTCCGAAGCCGAAATTCTCATGCCTGTCCTTGGCAGCTCCAGGCTCATTCTTGCTATCGTTCATATGGAACACCGCAATCTGATCCTTGCCGATAAGTTTATCGAACTTCTCCATCACGCCATCAAAATTATGTATGATGTCGTAACCGGCATCGCTCGTATGACAGGTATCAAAGCATACCCGAAGCTTGTCATTGCAACTTACACCATCGTATATCTGTGCCAGTTCCTCAAAGCTTCTGCCGATCTCACTGCCTTTTCCTGCCATCGTTTCAAGCGCGATATTGCATTTTGTATCCGCTGTCAGAACTTCATTCAGTCCCTTTACGATGCTGGCAATTCCAATATCCACACCCGCTCCCACATGTGAGCCAGGATGTAAAACGATCGTCTGTGACCCCATCGCTGTCGCACGATCAATCTCCTTCGCAAGAAACTCCACAGCAATCTCATATGTAGCTGGATTTACAGTATTAGCAAGATTTATGATATACGGAGCATGCACAACAAACTCATCAATTCCATGCTCTGCCATAAGTGCGTGCGCCTCTTCGACTCTTAATTCTGATACTTCCTTTCTCCTCGTATTCTGAGGAGCACCGGTATAAAGCATGAATGTATTTGCTCCAAATGATACGGCATCCCTGACCGAACCAAGCATCATTTCTTTTCCTGACATGCCAACATGGCATCCTAATTTCAACATCTTGTTTGATCTCCTTAACGGTTATATTCTTTCAAATCTTTCATGCTTGCATAGAAAGGCCTCTTCAGCCGCATCCGTATTGGCATAGCATGGTGTATTCTTTTTCACCAGTAGCTTCATCTAAACCTTCACATTGAATAATGAACCCTTCTCTTTGGTAAAAAGAAATTGCTCTGGCATTCTTCTGGTATACATTTAATTCTAATCTTTCTTTTTTATCCTTAATATAATCCAATAAAAGCTTACCTATGCCGCACGACTGCATCCTTTATGCTTTTCTCTTTTTTCCATTCTATCACAAGCTCACCATTAATCATCAATTTTTTGATATTTTTCTCCGGAGTTTGAGTCACTAATATGTAGCAGAAAATAATTTATTTTTTATGGACTATTCCAATAAAGTATGATATCTTATAATCGTTTTTGGATAAACAAATGTTATAAATGATCAACAATTTACAAAGGAAGGGAAAACCAGCATGGAAAAGATCAAAAAGCGTATAGCTAACTTAAAGGTTGCAGGAAAATTAAAAGTATATCGAATAACAGTGCTTGTTATGACATTATTTTTAGTGTTGGTGGCACTGATCTCGACATTAG